>Ga0209390_10001107_pt1 | contig 53329 bp, 55 predicted proteins | sample BON01_FD_187212 | JGI IMG/M metagenome (GOLD analysis project Ga0209390, IMG submission 187212) | Freshwater microbial communities from Lake Bonney liftoff mats and glacier meltwater in Antarctica - BON-01 (SPAdes) (version 2) | ecosystem: Environmental > Aquatic > Freshwater > Ice > Glacier...
TGAGTATCTAAAGGAGTGTGCACGATTGGGGTACCTTCCAGTCAGTATTGCAAAAAATATTCACTTTGTTAAAATTAATGTATAGAAAATTATAAAGTGATTTTTTTAGAATAAAATATTAGTATAAATTTGAATATTTTAACCCCGTCGGTTAATTAAAAGTTTGGCTTTATTATAAAATTTAACTAAAAACAATGTTTACACTAAAACTGAAAGAAGTCGAACTGGCCCCAAGAATTGAAGAAGACAAGAGTTTTTCAAACGAAAACAAATTTGAACTCGAAAGCGAGGTCAAGATGTATATCCAAGAAAAATATACCCATGTTTATAAGAATCCTCTTACCATTGGTCGTAAAGTGAGCGATGCCATCCGAGACAAGAAAGGCGAAACTCTTAATGACCAAATTGAAATCGCAATGAATTCTATAAGAGATATAAAAAAAGATGAAGTAAAAGCTATTGAAGAGGAAAGAAGTGTGAAAGAGGATGATATATTATATGAAAATAGCCAAAAACAAAGCGCACTTATGGACAAAAGATTTGCTGAAGAGAAAGAAAAGATAAACGTAGCATTAACAAATAACTTTAACAAATGAAGATCCTCGCTATTGCAGACCGACCGCCACGCAAGGGATTGAAAGATTTAGTCGAAAAAGAAGGCGTTGACCTTATCGTTACTCTGGGCGATTTGGAATACTTGCAGCTGATCGAGCTCAATAGCATCAATCTTCCTAAAATCGGCGTATACGGCAACCATTGCTCGGGTAACTATTTCAGTGATCTCAATATCAAGGACGTTCATCTTCAAACTTTTAAATTCGGAGGCCTGATCTTCGGAGGATTCGAAGGATCGCATAAATACAAAGAAGACGAGTATGCCAAGATGTATACTCAAGACCAAGCCAAAAAACTTTTGAAAGATTTCCCATATGTAGATGTCTTTCTGTCGCATTCTCCGCCTAAAGGCGTGAATGATGAGGATGATGTAGCTCATATAGGATTGGAAGCGTTACGAACTTATGTCGAGGAAAATAAGCCAAAATATTTTCTTCATGGCCACACCTACCCAAAAAAAGGAGAGGAGGTAACAAGGCTTGGCGATACTGAAATTATTTACGTGCAGGGTGATAAAATTATAAACCTCTCAGAAATTGATAAAGAAAACGAGGATAGAAAAAAAATTAGGAACTATCTACACCAAGTAATCAAAGAAAGATCTGAAATCCCAAATGATCAAAGAATTCCTATTTCTAATCCAGAAAAATACAACTTACCTTTGGGACATCCAGAATTAAACAAAGATAAAAAAATAAATTAATAGGAATACTCATTGGTCTTGCAATCGGCGATGCACTAGGTATGCCTGTGGAATACAAGACACAAGGCCGCTTTGAAGAAGTAACAGGACTCTTCCGATCGCTTCTGCATATCGCTGCAACAGAGAAGGATGCGAAGAATAAAATAAAGAAACTTCTAAGGAGTCTTAGTAGTAAGAATGATCTGTACCCCTTTTAGTAGACACATTCCTAAGAATGGATTAAGGATTTGTATCAGCATGATGAGTTGTTTAATCTAGCCGACCGCTTGAGTAAAATCAAGAGTTTCTCCTTCGTGAAAAGCCGTTTTGAAATCGATGAATCGGGATCTGGATACAGCGATGCGAGAGCTAAAGAATTTGAGAAGATGGAATCGATCCTATAGTTATCTCCCTTTATACCTTTGAAGTGCACTAATCGCATCGTGGAATCCTTCGGTCTTTGATCTCAATCGACTAAGCACTCGGCTTGCTGATTTGGCTAGTTCGGTATAATCACCTGATCGTGCTCGCTCAAACACGCCTTTTAGTTTTAACAAATCTCCTCCCATATTTTCCATCCCTCCTATCACCGCTCTTATATTGTGAGGTTCAAGCGCCATCATGTCCTTGCGATCCTCGGGCATTCGTATTTTTGATATTTTTGACATTATGTCATCCAATCCTCTTTGAATACCTTTTTGATTTATATGTTCTTCTGATGTGGAGACCTTCGTAACGTCGTTTGATTCAAAGCTGACTCTTGGCAATTTATTCCGTGCAATAGTATTCGATAGCTGATTTAAACGTTCGGCAAGCATTCGTGTCGAGTTTGAAAAATCCTTAATATCTTCCTTCTCGTGATATTCCTTTTTCTTCTCTTCTTTTGCTTTTTGCTCTAGACCCATCTCCGATTTGATTTCTTTAGGCTCTTCTTTTGCACCCGAAGTTTCAAAAGGAAGGTCGGCTTTTTTTAATATTTCCTTACTTTCTTCTGCAGAAACATTTACTGCTGGTTCACGAATTTCTGACGGCATGCCAAGTTCCCGTCGTATCTCATCAATTTGGTTTAGCCTCTGTTCTTCTCGTTGGGCTTTTGGGACTTCGCTGTGCACAGCCTCTTCAGTTAGTTGTGTGGGAGCTTCTAGAAAAGGAGTAGTTTGTTCCGTGTCTTCTTGCAGTATTTCATTAAGCTGTTCGGTAGGCAGGGGAGTAATCGATCTAGGTTTTTCTTCTGGTGGTTGAAAAGTGGGGGCTTCGAGGTTCATAAAGTAATTTTAGCATAGCCTCACTTTTTTACTAAGTAAAAGAATTAATCCAACAGTTCCTGTATAGTTTTGTTGTGGTCCAGCATGCTTCCGCCAGCTTTTATAAATTCAAATTGCTGATCTTTATGCCTATGCAACCGCCCGCCGTGTTGTTCCTTTTGTAATAAAAGTATAATAAAATTTATATATAGAGAACAGTTGTTGGAATAATTGCATCGTTTGTCGGGATATTTTTGGATTACAAGTATCAACAGTAATTAGAAATACTCTTGCCTTTCCAATTAGCTTGATAGATTGAGGAAGTTAGAGCATGTTTGATTTCTTAAATAGATTCTTTTATTCCAGTTCCAATACCCTCAATTTTATCACCGTCGACTTTAACTCCTTGTCCATAACACGTACTGAGATACGAAGTATCTCTGGTCATGTTTGACACGTGTTTGAAGATGGTCCGGTAGAAGAGGGTTACTCTACGCAGCTCTATTTATTCGATCGTGGATAAGGAAAAAACGCATTCACTTTTCTCTTGTATGCTTCAAATTCCTTGTCACCTTTGTACTTTTCTTCGAGCATAGGAATGCCGCTGATTTTGAGTAGAAGAAAAGTGATGGTAATTGGACTGATGATTGCTACAAGCGCGCCCCAGTTTACGCTCGATGTACCTGATCCTGCATAAATCAAAGTAATACTCATAATCCACAAGCCCCACCACATACTTACTTCACCAAAGTAATTTGGGTGTCGAGTGAGACTCCAGAGTCCTTTGTCCATAATATTTTTCTTAATTTCTTTACCACTCGCCTTCTGAGCTTTTTTATTTGCGATGAATTTATCAAGTTGATAGTCACCAACTGCCTCAAAGAAAAAACCCACAAGCCACACACAAAGCCCGATTCCTAGAAACCAATACATCGCGGGACTAATTCTCAAAAATCCAATAGCACTGTTTACGAAGATAATTGGACTTGATATTGCGACAATAATTGCTCCTTGCAATACGTAGATCTGAAAGAAACTACGCGTTTTAAAATACTTCCATGTGTCACGCCATTTTTTGTATCGGAAATCCTCAGGTTGCCCAGAGTTGCGTAGCCATATCCGAGAAGAGAGACGACTAGCCCAAAGGCATACGCAGGTTGTCAGAACGACCGCAACTATGTGACTCGGTTGAAAAAATAAATAGGTACCAAGTGCGATAAGAATAAAACCAATACCATATGCTGTATCGACGATGCTGTTATCTTTTTTGATAAGCGAAAGAAAAAACATGCAGGTCATAAAAACCGCGATGATTGCTATTGAGATAAAAAGTGATGAATATATCATAGTGTAGGTTTGTTAACTAAATGTATTTTTATAATGTAACTATAATTGTATTAATTTGTAACCCTGAGTTTCCAAATCATGTGTAAATCAGTATACTATTAATTATGATAAGCGTATAATAAAGGCACATGGACTGCATTTTCTGTAAAATAATAGCAAAAAAAATTCCCGCGCACGTAATATATGAAAACGAAAGTACTTTGGCTTTTCTTGATAATTTGCCAGTACGAATGGGTCACACTCTTGTCGTACCTAAAAAACACGAAGCTCACCTTACTCAACTTGATGAGGCTACGTATGCTGAAACCATGAGGGTGGCTCACATAATTGCCCGTAAGATTGAGAAAGAAATTAAACCTGTACGAGTTGGGCTCATGATTCAGGGCTTTGATGTGCCCCACGTACATATTCACATTATTCCGATGGAGGATAGTCAGGATATATCAACTTGCAGAGCTTGTATTGAAAAACCATCAGAAGAAGATTTTATAAAGATTGCTCAGTTATTAAAAATAACATAATGAAAAATAAGCTTGGATGGATTTTTGTAAGCATGCTTGGAGCATCTTCCGTTGTTGTTGCGTTGGGGTGCTTATATGCAATCGAGTATGAACAATTTCCCATACTCGAATCGAGCGCACCGCTTGTACGATACGAACCCATGAAAGTTCTTTTTCTTGGTGATATGATGCTCGACAGGACATTGCGAAAAAGAGGGGAAGAAAAAGGCTACCCATTTATCTTCGAGTGCATGAAAGACACATTCTCGCAGTACGACGAGGTTGTCGTAAATCTCGAAGGAACAGTGACGCAGTATGAATCAGTGAGTCGCGATGCAGCATATCTAGCCCCTGAAAGTTTTCGTTTCACATTTGATCCGGCCGCGCTTGATGCTGCAGTAGAATCGGGTATTACAATATTTGGATTAGCGAACAATCATATCTTTGATTATGGAAGAGAAGGTGTTCTCGAGACAATTAAAAATCTAAGCGAAAGAAATCTTGGTTTCTTTGGTAATCCTCTCGATGAAGATAGTTCACTCAGTATTGATACAGATAAAAATAAAACCTACGCTCACATAAACAAGCCTTCGATTGTTATCGTTCCATTCAATGAATTCTTTGGGAGTAAAGACGCAAATAAAAAAGAAACACTTGCGGGAATAGAAAAAGCAAAACAAGAAAGTCCACATGCGACAATAGTTGTTTTTGCTCATTGGGGAGATGAGTATGTCCCTGCGAGCGATCGAGTAAAAGGGTGGGCATATGAATTCATCGACGCAGGTGCCGATGTTATTATTGGAACGCATCCACATGTAATTCAAGAAGTTGAGATATATAAAGATGCCCGTATTTACTATTCACTCGGTAATTTTATATTCGATCAGTATTGGGAAGAGGCGGTGCGGACAGGTATAGCCGTCGAAATGGTAATCGACGCAAAAAAACCGCCCGAGTTCCGTGAGATTATGCTAGATATAGACCGAAGTGGCCAGACATGTCCGCGCCAACAAGTCGTGATATAATCAATATATTGTCAAATAATTAATTGTTACATGAAAAGAATCTTATATATTCTCTTTACGGTCATTGTCATTCTAGCTATTTTTCTTCTGCTGACAAAAAACACGAAAGCACCAGTGGTTGCTGATCGAAGTGGAGAAGAATCATCGTTGGCTACATCTGTGAACAAAAATAGTGATGATGTTGAGAGTGATACAAAGAAAAGTATTACATATATGTGTAATCAGGGAGAGGTGGAGCTCGTACTATCTGGAAAAGATTTCGTCGACGCAAAGATTATTATAGCCAATAATATGTCAGATATGATGCCGACGCATAATATGCAACGAGTAGTAAGTGCGTCGGGTACTCGATATGCGACCGCTAACGAGAGTGTTGTATTTTGGTCAAAAGGAACAGGTGCTTTTATTACTGAAAATGGAGAAACTACATATGAAAACTGCAATGAAAAATAAAATAAAAATAGGGGTACTTATAGGAATTATTGTTTTGATTGTTTTTGGGTATATGCTTACTCAAGGATCTGCTACTTCTCAAACAGACAAAGTTTTACGAAAGGTTGAGAAAAAGATAATTACACAAACACTTGCACTAGAAGAAGCCACAGAATTACGAAATCAATTCTTGACTCTCTCAGAAAAGGCTCGAGAGAATGCTCTCGATAAGCAATATGCTATGCACGATCTTTCTGCATTGCTACAGGCACACCTTACTACAATCGACGTTCTTGATAATAGTAGCTTTCAAGAATCGACAGTTATTGTACGAGATGCACTTATTGGAAAAATTGTCGAGATTGAGGCTGTACTCGTGGAGGATGCTGGGCCCATGATTTCTGCAGAAGAGGGAATTAATGAATTGGTTGGTGAGATTAGTGTAACACTTAGTGAATTCAAAGATGCTCAGGGAGTAATTCCTGCGCGAATGTTTGATGAGGCTCAAGTCGCAATTCAGCAAGCAAGCAACGCTCTCACCGAGGCACAGTTATCATTACTGGCTGGTGTGGAAAAAGAAGCATCGCTGGCAACGCTTCGAGCGCGACGATTTATCGTTGAGGCTCGATATACCATTTCGCTTGCACAGATGATGCAAAAAGAAATGGCGAAGCTGGGAACAAAAGACGGTTCGACAGAATAGGTTTGCAAAACATAAACAACAATACATATGATTATATTTTATTCAAAAAAAGGTTGTCCTTGGTGCGACGATGCTCGAACGTATATGGTAGATAAAGGCCTTGAATTCGAAGAGAAAGAAGTCCGGAGCAATCAAGATTTTTACGATGAGATGGTACAAATATCAGGTCAAAGTAAAGCTCCCACATTTGTTATCGATGGCAACGTACTTGCTGATGCGAGCGCGGAAGAGTTGGAACAGTACTTGCAGGCGAAATAGGGAGGGTCATTTGAACCTCAACACCTATATGTTGATTACTAAGAAAAAGAGTGCCACCGCACTCTTTTTCTATTATTTCGCGAGCATGAGTGAGTCCAATTCCACAGCCGATAATTTTCTTCTCCAGAGACGCGTTCTTTAAAATCTTTAGTCCACAACCAGTGTCTTTAATGGTGATGTGTGCAATGTTGTCTTTTTGAAAAACTGAAATTGTAACATAATTTCGAACTCGACCATTTTGCATACAACTATCTATTGCATTATTAATAACAACCAATAAAACCTGTTGTAGTTTACAAGCAACTCCTTTAAAAAATATATTTGAATTATTTGTATACAGTATTGTTATATTATGAGAAACCGCTCTATTTTTAATAAGAAGAATTGTGTCACCAATTAGCTTCGAAAGATTAAAATCCTCCAGCAATATTTTTTCAGTGATAAGTAACTGCATTTGTTGCATAAAGCACAGTAGTGCTTTTTTACTTTTCATCATATCTTCAATAAGTTCGTATTCTTGTATAAAACCTTTTTGTTGCAGCTGATCAATATGAAGTGAGAGAGCGGCGAGTGGATTAAGAACATCATGAAAGACTCCACGAGACAATAATCCAATCTGCTCTAGGCGGGTTTGGTCGCGAGTTTTTTCTCGACCCGGGTCTATGTCCACCTTTGGATTGGGCGCGAGTTTTATTTCTTGTGTATCTTTTTTTGATTTCGATTTAAGCTTTCTGGTGTACAAAAAAAGATACTTCCGAGAAGTATCTTTTTCATTAACTATATTATTATCATTTCTATTGGGACCACTGTAATCATTTCGATTATTATCTCCACAATCATTAATATCAATAACTGATTGCGGCGAATCCGTAAGGATTCGCTTCGTGACTGGCAAAAATAGTTTTTTTAATAATGTGGTCATAATTATTGTTTAGGTAAGTATTCCATTATTTTTATGCTAGACCTCTCAGACTGATTTTATACCCTCTTCCTGGAATTGTATGAATAAGTTTACTTTTCCGGTACGAGCCTATTTTCTTCCGGACGTTCATGATATGAGCCTCAAGCGTATTTGAGAACGGGTCGACATTCATATCCCACACGTGCTCCATCAGAGTTCCACGAGAGACAACCTTTCCCTGATGTTGCATAAGGTATTCCAGTAGTGCAAATTCTTTTCTTGTGAGATAGAGACTTTTTTTATTTCGGAATACTTCATGGGTATCACTATTTAAAATTAAATCGCCAACCGTGTAGATTGTGGAAACAATCTGCTTCGGCCGGCGAGTGACGGTAGCTATTCGAGCCATAAACTCCTCAAATGAAAATGGTTTTGTTATATAGTCATCAGCTCCACTTTGCAATAAATCAATCTTTTCGAGCACTTCATTGCGAGCGGAGAGAATAATGATAGGGGTGTGTTTACCAGCTTCTCGAATCTCTTGGCATACTTGCTTGCCTCTCTTCTTGGGAAGCATGTTGTCCAAAATGATAACATCGTATTCATTCACTCTTCCAATATACGAACCTCTCTCACCATCCTCTGCTTCATCAACAATAAAGTTTTCTGATTCTAAGCTCATACGCAATACATTTCTAATTGATGAGTCGTCTTCTACAAGTAATATTTTCATAATTAAGAATCATTATCCATATTCTCCTTTTACACGCAAATTAAAATCGTGGAAAGAGTGGGGAAAGCACTTTATGTCAAATTTATATAATCTTCATATAAAGAGGAAAATTGCACTAGACCAATAAAAACCTTGCTATATAATAAAGATATTACTATTTAATTTAAAAATATATATGGAATTAGGATTTATTGACGTCCTTCGATTATCATTGTACGAAGTATATGGGAACATTCTCTCTATTCTTCCGAACGTTATCGGAGCACTACTTATATTTATTCTCGGACTTATTGTCGCTCCACTTGTTGGAGGAGTTATAAGAAAGATTATTGAAGTTACAAAAATTGATACATTAATTAAAAAAGCTGGAGTAAAAGAAGCTCTCGGAGGATTCGGCGACATTTCAGTTGCTGTTATCGTCGGAAAGCTTGTAAAGTGGGCGATCATCTTCGCTTCGCTTCTTGCAGCAGCAGATATTCTAGAGTGGTCACAATTGAGCCTACTTCTTAATGAGGTGATTCTTTACATCCCACAAGTAATTATCGCAGTTATTGTGATTGCTGTCGGAATGGTTGCTGGTGACTTTGTACAAGGTTTTGTAAGTCGAGCAGCTCACGGAGTAAGTAATGCAAAAATGCTAGGCAAAGTTGCAAAAGCAGCCGTGGTGGTATTCTCAGTGCTTATCGCACTTGTACAACTCGGTATTGCACCATCTCTTATCCAAATCCTTACAGCAGGAATAGTGTTCGCACTTGCTCTTGCGTTTGGTCTTGGAGGACGAGAACGAGCAGCTGAGATTGTTTCAAAGATGCGGTAGTAGAAAGAAATCTAAAATAAAAAAGCCGAGGCAAAGGCGAGTTTAAAATATAAAAAGTCGGAAGCAAATTTATTAGTTTAGCTTCCGGCTTTTTATATTTTTAATTTCTAGAGCATTGCGTAGTGAAAGGGGCACCTTCCAATCTGAGACTTTTCATTTTCGAGCTTGGCAATAATGTAGTACACTATATATATGAACGAATTTTTACAAATGGATATTTTCTTTTTTATGGCATCAGTCTTGCTCCTGATTTTTATTATAGTCGCAGCAGTCGCAGCGTACTATATTTGGAGAATCCTTAAAGAAGCAAAAAATATTGCCGAGCAAGCAAAAAAGCTCATGTCTGAAATTAAAGAAGAGGGGGCAGAAACAGTTTCAAATTTTAAAGATATGCGAAACCGCATAAATTTTGTACTTTCAAAAAATAGTGCAATTAAATCAATTGTCGCATCAGTGGCAACTGCAGTCGTAGCAAACACACTCAAGACTGTATTTAAATCAAAAAAAAAGTAGTATAATTAACGAAGTTTTAATATAAATAATATGGCAAATAAAAAAACAACAACAAAAAGTTCTGGAAATAATGTGCTCGAAGGATTAGCGGCAGTCGCAGCAGTCGCAGCAGCAGCGGGCGCAGTATTTTTATACGCAACAGATTCCGGAAAAAAGAAACGAAAAGATATTAAAGGATGGATGCTCAAAGCAAAAGGAGAGGTTCTTGAAAAACTTGAATCAGTAAAAGATATTAATGAGGATGCATACAACGCAATCGTAGATACTGTTACTGCGAAGTACTCAAAAATGAAAACTTTAGGAACAAGTGAAGTAGAAACTCTTGCAAAAGAATTGAAGGGTCACTGGTCAACCATTCGAAAAGAAGTAGCTCCTCAAAAAACAGCAAAGAAAGTAGTAAAAACTGTTAAGAAGGCTGCGACAAAGACAGTAAAGACTGTGGCAAAGAAACCCGCTACAAAAACAGCAAAGAAATAGCACACAAATAGCACACAAATAGCATCGAACATATTAAGTTCCTAGAATAAATTTAATATTTAAAGAAAAAACTCCGTACGGAGTTTTTTCTTTTGAGTATACACAAAAGACTTGTCTTAAAACCTGTAAAATAAGGCTCAAAAAGTACATTTTCTTGATAAAAATATTCTTATGTGTCACAACTATCAATTTAAGGACTTTTGCAGGGAAATTTCATGTCATTGTGAGCAACTTTCGGTATAATTAGAGGTATTAGTTACCAATAAGATAGCACGCCGCTATTTTTACTTTAAAAAAGACAAGCATATGCAACAGATTTACGTTACAAAGAGAGATGGCTCAAAAGAGTTATTCGATGCAGATCGAATTAATCGTTCGATTGAAAGAGCGTGTGAAGGTTTGGAAGATAAGGTTTCGATGATCACGCAAATTGCAACCGAAACAGAACTTACTCTCTATGATGGCGTAAAGGAAAGAGAGCTCGACGAGGCAACAATCAATGCGGCCCTTCAGAATGTCAAAGACGATCCTCAATATGATATTGTTGCAAAACGTCTTCTCCTAAAAACTTCTTATTCCGCAGTACTTGGGCAATATAATAAGAGTAGTGAAGAAGCTCAAAAAATGCACGAAGAAAAATTTGCGGCGTATATTAAAACTGCAACGGAAAGTGGAATGCTTGATAGGCGAATGGTAGAGAAGTATGATCTCAAAAAACTTGGGGCAGCTCTTGATATTTCTCGAGACGACCTGTTTAACTATGCAGGACTTTCATCACTCCTGAGTCGTTACGCTATCAAAGGGCTAGATGGGCACGCCCAAGAAACTCCACAGTTTTTCTTTATGCGTGTTGCAATGGGGCTTTCTTTTAATGAGGAAAATCCAACAGAGCAGGCAATCGCTTTTTATGACCGAATGAGTGAGCTGATGTATATTCCAGGGGGATCAACAAACGTAAACGCAGGAACATCTCTCCCTGCGCTCTCAAACTGTTTTCTTCTTCAGGTTGAAGATGATATGGCACATATCGCAAAGTCGGTAGCAGACGTAATGCTCATCTCAAAGGCAACTGGAGGAATTGGACTTTCTCTAACAAAGTTGCGAGCAACAGGTTCACCACTCAAAACGAGTAATACTGTTTCATCAGGCCCAACACCTTTTGCAAAGATTTTTGATGTTGCAATTCATGCAATTCAGCGAGCGGGAAAGAAAAAAGGAGCACTTTGTTTTTATATGGAAACATGGCACCTCGACTTTATGGAATTCGTAGAGTGGCGACACAACTCAGGAGATGACCTTGAAAAGATGCGAACAGCAGATACTGCAGCACTTATTTCCGATGAATTTATGAAGCGAGTTGAGAATGGGGAACCGTGGTACTTGTTTGACCCGGCTGAAACACCAGAGCTTGTAGAGCTCTACGGAAGTGCGTTCTCAAAGAAATATAAGGAGTACGTAGAAAAAGCAGAAGCAGGAAAAATGAGAACATTTCGAAAAATGCCTGCAAAAGAAGTGTACCGAAAAATGGTTGTACAACTTCAGGGAACTTCTCATCCGTGGATTACATGGAAGTGTCCAATGAACCTACGGGCGCTCAACAACAATACAGGAACGATTCATATGTCGAACCTTTGTACGGAGATTTGCCTTCCACAAGATCGAGACAACATTGCTGTGTGTAACCTCGCGTCACTCAATATTGCAAAACATATTAATAAAGAAAAAAAAGAAGTCGAATGGCAAAAGCTTGAAAAAACCGTACGGCTTATCATGCGACACCTCGACAACCTCGTGGACATTAACGAACTTCCAATCGAAGAGGCTCGAAAGTCTGATAGAGAAAACCGAGCAGTAGGAATGGGAGTAATGGGATTCGCAGAAGCAGTTGAGTTTATGGGTTGGCCATATGATTGTGAAGAGACATACGACTTTGCCGACAGAGTTTTTGAATTCGTGAGCTATATAGCAATTGACGAGAGTGCAAACTTAGCAGAAGAGCGAGGAGCATATCGAAACTTTCCAGGATCTATGTGGTCAAAAGGATTTGTGCCGATTGATTCACTCAAGATTATGCAAGAAGACCGAGGAATTGATCTTACAGTGAATATGGAAAGTAAGCACGGCGGACTTGATTGGGATGCGCTTCGAGCACGAGTAAAGAAGGGAATGCGAAACGCAACAGTAATGGCAGTAGCGCCAAATGCAAATATCGGACTTGTTGCAAGTACGACTCCCGGAATTGACCCGCGATTTGCGCAAGTATTCTCACGAAATAAGATTTCTGGAAAGTATCTCGATATCAATGTCAATCTTGTGAACGACCTCAAGGCGCTAGGAATTTGGGAGCGAGTGCGAGAAGATATTCTTATCTCACAAGGTGACATTGCAGGAATCGAAACTATTCCACAAGAAGTGCGAGACCGATACAAGACATCTTTCTCAACATCGCCTCATGCATTTATTGAGGTGGCGGCGCGAGCTCAGAAGTGGGTTGACCAAGCACTTTCACGAAACATGTATCTGAACACTCGAGACAATGAGGAAATTATGGATATTTATTCAGCTGCGTGGAAAAAGGGTCTCAAAACCACATACTATCTCCACATGAAGCCGCGACATACAGCAGAGCAAAGTACTGTAAAGGTGAACAAGTCAACAGCGATTGGAAAAGCGGGATTTGGAGCATTTCGAGGAAAGCCAGTAGCGCAAACCGTAACCGATACTCCAGCAGAACCAAGTATTGAAAAAGTAGACAGGCAAAACCAGCCAAGCGAGTCACTTGCGAAGGTGTGTCCGACTGATCCTGCGTTGAAGACGCAGTGTGATAGTTGTCAGTAGGGGAAAGGGAAATTTAAAACAAAAAAAAGTCAGAAGCAAATGCATGAGTTTAGCTTCTGACTTTTTTTGTTTTAAAATTTCCAGAGTGTTGTACTGAGTAGTCAAAAAAGGTGTAGGAATATATAGGTATTTTTACTTGAAACAGCTCAAAAATCTTCACACCTCCATTTTTGTGTTGCATATGTGGAGTATGTTGAAAAGTCGGCCAATAAGAAGTTTTAATTTGTTATACTAAGGGCAAGACTTTTTCAAAAATAGTTCTAAGTCGAGAAAGAGCTTCGGTCGATTTTAATAGCCCTGTAAATGTGTTTCTCGAGAGGGAATATCACGCAATTTAATGAAAATTAAATCTTAAATAAAATATTATGTTAATTGGAAAACCATCAGAAAAAGATTACAATCTACACCCTTGCGAATACCCATGGGCACGAGAAATGTACAATCAAGCAGTAGCAAACACTTGGTTCTCACACGAAATTCCTCTCAAGGAGGACCTTATGGATTTTGAGAATATGTCAGATGATGAAAAGCACGCCGTTGAATTCATTCTTTCATTTTTTAATCCTGCAGAGTTATTGGTAAACCGAACAATCGCTCTCGGAGTGTATCCTCATCTCAAGGCTGCAGAGTGCCACCTCTTTCTTGCAAAGCAAATGTGGGAAGAAGCAAATCACTGCGTATCATTCGAGTATGTTCTTGAAACATTCCCGCTTGACCGCGATAAAGTGTATGCAGCACACAATAATACACCAACAATGAAAGCCAAAGAGGATTTCATACAACGGTATCAAAATCGAATGACAGAAGTTACACTCGATATTGAAAGTGTCGAAGGAAAGAAAGACTTTATTCGAAACCTTGTTGCCTACAATGTGGTTATGGAAGGAACCTGGTTCTATAGTGGATTCATGGTGATGCTTTCATTCCGACAACGGAACAAGCTACGAAACTTTGGCTCAATGATTAATTGGGTATTGCGAGACGAATCTCTTCACTTGAAGTTTGGAATCAACCTTATTCTAACAATCCTAGAAGAGAATGCAGACATTGTGGATGAAGCGTTTGCACAAGAAATCAAGGATATTATTATCGAAGGAGTGGATCTCGAAGTTGCCTACAACAAAGACCTATTCCCGAGAGGAATTCTTGGACTCAATGCTGACTATGTAAATCAATATGTACAGTATATTGCAGACAGGCGTTTGGAAGAGCTTGGATTTGAAACGCATTATAATGTATCTAATCCTGCAAAATGGATGAGTACATCAACAGATGTGTATGAGCTTGTAAACTTCTTTGAACAGAAGAATACAAGTTACGAAGTGAATTCAACAGCGTAAGAGAAAGGGAAATTTAAAACAAAAAAGATGCGAGGCAAATACGTAAGTTTAGCCTCGCATCTTTTTTGTTTTAAATTTCTAGGGTGTTGCACGAGTTTAGGGTTTTTTTTGATTTCATATAAAATTTACTTCAATGTGGCAGTATTGATTTATGCAATATTCCAATATAGTATGATACTAATGAAAACAATAGCTGAGTTTAAAGTGTGTAAAAAAGACGACATGTATATTGCCGAAGGCGTTGATATTTCAATTGTAACCGAAGCATCCAGTCTTGATGCTCTCGTTCGAAATATTGAAGAAGCCGTAGGTCTTTATTTTGAGGGTGAGTACACCTCTGATTCAAATTCTGAAGACTCACTATCAATTATTGTTAATTACGAGCTTGCTCAGCATGCCTAAATTAAAGCTGCTAACCTCACATCAAATAATAAAAATATTGGAATCCTTTAATTTTATCGTGGTTTCACAGAGAGGGAGTCATATTAAATTAAAGAGAATTGTGTCTCTCAAAAAACAGATTTTAGTTATTCCGCATAATGGCACACTCAAAAAAGGAACTCTCAAAGCAATTTTCAACCAAATGACCAAGTTTATTTCAAAAGAAGAAATACATTCATTTTTTTATACAAAATAACAATTTTGCACTTTTTTCAATTGAACCGTACAATTAAAACCATTATGAACATCCAAACATATTACGGAAAGAAATTAGAAGTGCTTGAGCATGCCGATGTGCGAAAAGGTGAAAGGGGGAAGGTGCCGCAGACTACCGAAATAAAAAAAATCTATATCATTGGAATTTGCGGAACAGCGATGGGAAGTCTTGCAGGACTTCTTAAGCAGGCGAAGTATGAAGTGTTTGGATGCGACGAAGGGATATATCCACCGATGTCGACAATGCTCGACGAGTTGGGAATTGAGATTGATATAACTCCTTCATCTGAATCCTTGAGCGATACTGCACAAGAGAAAGTTCGACACTCTGATATTGTCGTCGTCGGAAATGCGATTGGTCCCAATCATGCGGTTGTTACATATGCTCGCTCAGCAGGTAAGTCACTTGTTTCTCTTCCTGAGGCGCTCGACCTGTGTGTTTTTCAGGGTCGCAAGCGTTTGGTGATTGCTGGAACTCATGGAAAGACAACAACAACAGGTATAGTGACATCAATTTTTAAGGAAGCTGCTCGTGTGGGTGAGATTGCAGACCCTGGATATCTCATCGGAGGAGTAATGCAAGGTGCGACGACAGGTTTTGATTTGGGTAAAGTAAGTGCTGGTTATTTTATTATCGAAGGGGATGAATACGACACTGCGTATTTTGATAAGCGACCAAAGTTTTTGACGTACGGAGGTGATGGAGGAATCGTGACCTCGATTGAGCTTGATCATTTAGATATTTATAATGACCTCGAAGACTACGAGCAAGCATTTCAATTTTTTATAGAAGGTTTACCGACCAGCGGGCACACATTGATTGCACACCATCCCGATGTTGCACGAGTCGCTAAAAAGGCTTTGCAGTCACGAGACGGAGTAGATAGTTCAATGGATAGTTTAGAAAAAGCTTCACATATTTTGACATATGGAATCGAAAGGGAAGAACTTGTTGCGGATAAGGGAGGAAGTGCGGATGTGGAAGAAAATGCCGATGTGTATTTGAAAAATGTGGTTGTTACGAACGGTGTGCAGAAAGGAATATTTGTATATAAAGGACAAGAGCTCGGAGAAATACGGACTCGTATGTCAGGACGACATAATCTTATGAATGTTGTGGGGGCTGCTGGCCTTGCATATGCGTATGGAATTTCTTTCGATGTCATTGTGCGAGGAATTGAGCAATCAAGCGGAATGAAACGAAGACAAGAAGTTGTTCATGATGGATATGCGACGCTTATTGATGATTTTGCTCATCATCCGACAGCGGTGGAGGAGACGATTGCGGGGATTAAGAAATTGTATGAGGGGCGGCGGCTCATTGCACTGTTTGAGCCGCGCTCGAATACAAGCCGCCGCAAAGTTTTTCAAGATTCATACATCGCAGCGCTTCGCGCTGCCGACTGCGTCATCATTAAGCAACCATTACTTCGCCATAACGACAATCCAGAAAACTATATTGACGCAACGCAGATGGTGCGAGAGCTTTCAGAGAAAGGTGTTGAATCGTACGCAACAGATACACCAGAGCAAACTCTAGAAGTCATGCAGAAAATAATTAAAAAAGAAGATGTTATCCTCACAATGTCAAACGGCTCATTCGACGGAGTGAGAGAATCCCTCCAAAAACTGTTAATAAGCTAAACATGCACACAGTCGCATGTGTTATCATATATATATATATATATATATATTACTCACCACACAGAGTGACTTTAATAAAATAATAGTAATTAATTTTCATGAAAACAAATAAAGGTTTTACATTAATCGAACTCTTGGTGGTAATCGCTATCATAGGACTTCTCTCATCAATCGTTCTCGCATCCTTAGGCTCTGCACGAAACAAAGGAAAAGACGCTGCGATTAAGGGAGGGTTATCGAGTCTAAGATCTGAGGTGGAGCTCAATGCTTCTGATGGTAACTATACAAACATCTGTGACGACATAGCGGCCAAGCTTGCTGAGATTGCGGGCGACTCTGTAAGTGACTGTAATGCTTCTACATCAAGCTGGGCTGCTACGGTACAACTAGTCTCAAACCCTTCTTTGTACTGGTGTGTTGATTCACAAGGTGCTTCCCAGCAAACAGTTGCAAAAGGACCAAATGATACAGTTTGTCCCGAGGCTGTAGCTGGTGGAGGAGGCGCAGGTGCTGCTTTGGAGTCGGGATGGTCCGCTCTTCAAGGTGATATGGACTGGGATACTGCAGTATCAACATGTGCAGCCATAACAGAAGATGGAGGAGGATGGGGGTTGCCGACAATAGAAGAATTAAGGCAAGGTATTGCAGATGACTGGGCTAATGGTGCAGGTGTTCGTTTCGGGTTCGCGAACTATTGGTCGAGTACTGAGTACAATGGGAGTAATGCGGGTGCATGGTACGCGTACTGGGACGACAGCGTGTCTGTCAACCTCGACGATAAGACTAATAGTTTCTCAGTACTTTGTGTCCGCTAGTATTTCGGCGATACTTTGAATGTTTGGGCCCTTTAAAATTTATACAGGCAAAACACGAAGTGTTTTGCCTGTTTGAATCCTTATGTTAAAAACCCCGTAGCGAAGCTGCGGGGTTTTTTGATGCCTGTGGTATTATTACATCATGAAAAAAAGCAACAAACAGGGTTTTAGAAAATATCTTACAAAAAGAAATAGTATTATCGGAGGAGTGGTGTTGCTTATCCTCTTGATATTTATGTTTACAAGAGGTGGCGAGAAGGAAATGACCACTGTCGTTGAACAAGGACTCTTTCAGAAACAAACTCGTGTAGCTGGAAAGGTTGTTGCAAAGGAAGAAGCTATTCTCGGTTTCACTAAAAGCGGCCGCATTGAAGGTCTTTCAGTGAAGGTGGGAGACGAAGTTGTGCAAGGTCAGGTACTCGCTCGACTTAATCAAGATGGTGCGAGCGCAACAGTTGCGCTCGCCCAATCAAATGTTGCTTTTGAAGATGCAAAATTTGATGAGCTCGTACGAGGCTCGCGCGTGGAGGAATTAAGAATTCAAGAAAGTAAGGTGCGCGACAGTCAGTCTTCACAAGTAACTGCAGAGCAAAACCTGTATCAAGAACTCATAAATGCATACTCTGTTGCAGAAGATGCTATCATTGTTGATATTGACCAGGCTTTTGATACAGCCGATGGATTCGGTAAAATATTGCCACTCTTTTCTAATTATTCTCTAAGTCAAAAAATTAATGACCAGAGAAGAGAAATGAGATATCTTCTTAATAGGTGGGAAGATTTCCTTGAAACTCTTTCTCGAGATGATGTGTCAGCAACAGATGTTCAGCAAACAAAAACATATCTTATGAGCGTCCAAGCCTACGCAACTTTAGTAGGTCAAGCAACAGCAGAGTTTGAGGCAACGTCACAAACAAGTCAAGAAACAGTTGATAGGTATAAGATGGCAGTGAGTAGTGGGCGAACTTCAGTTCAAGCGCAAATAAAATTAGTAAATGATAAAGAGCAGGCATATCAAACTGCTACACAGTCATTTTCTCAATCATCAAATCAACTCGACCTTCTGCAAGCTGGCGCATCGTCTGAGGAACTCGCAGCGCAACGAGCGCGAGTTGCAGCGGAGCAAGCGCGTCTGCAAGACGCGCGAACGGTTTTGAGCGAAGGAAGTATTCGTGCACCTTTTTCAGGAACAATTGTGCAAGTAAATGCAGAAGAAGGTGAGCCAACAGCAGCAAACTCTCCCGTACTTATAATCATTAGCGACGAAGGAATTGAAATCGAAAGTTTCATCCCAGAAGTCTTCATTGGAAGTGTAACTAAGGATGACACTGCGACGATTATATTCGACGCATACCCTGGAAGAGTTTTCAAAGGGGTGGTAGATGAAGTAGAACCAAAAGACACGTTGCGAGACGGAATCTCGACATATAGAACTGCATTTCAATTTGATGATGAGGGAGCAAATATTCTTTTGGGTATGACAGCTGATGTTGATATTTTGGCAGAAGAGCGACCCGACACACTTATGATTCCACTACAGGCTATTCAATATGAAAACGGTCAAGCATATGTTTTTGTGAGACAGGCTGGTGCAGCTGATGGAGATGGTGGCAAAAATATCGACACTCGTGACACCCGATTCAACATCGTAGTTGGCGATGTGGACTCGCAGGGAAGGCAGGAGATACTTTCTGGACTTGAGGTAGGTAACATAATTATCTATGGGAGAAAAAACTAGGCGCGCATTACGCATTGGATGGTTCCTTGCATACCGCTCAGTAAAACGATCGAGTGTGTGGTCAACAACTCTCATTATTTTCGTAATGGTTTTGACTTTTCTTAATATTGTTGTGGTGAGCGGAATACTCGTCGGCCTTATTGAGGGTTCGATAACAGCACAACGCGATGGGTATAGCGGTGATATTTTTCTTTCAACACCGGATGAAAAAAAATTTATTGAAAACTCAACATATATTGAATCAATCTTGCAAAACTTTCCTGAGGTGGTTGCAATAAGTCCGCGATATTCTGAAAATGGCAGAATTGAATCAAATTTCAAAAGTAGAATTCGTGCAACTGATGACGGAGAGTCTGCCGGTGCTAAAATTATTGGAATTGATCCAGATCGTGAAGGTGCAGTAACGACATTGCGAAATAAGATTGTCGAAGGTCAGTTTATTCAAGAAAATGATTTCGATCAAATAGTGGTAGGTGCAAATCTTCTCAAGAAATATCTAGATTTTGAGGGACCTGGATTGAGTACGATTGATGCCGAGGCTGGAGACACTGTCCTTATTAGTATTGGAGACAGCGTTCGTCGAGAGGTAATAATTAAAGGTGTTATTAAAACAAAGGTTGGAGAAAATGACAGCACGATTTTCTTTCCAGCAAAGCAACTTCGTCAGATGATTGGAAGAGATGATTTTAATGTCGATGAATTTGCGATACGACTCGCACCAAAAACTGATCCAATCCCTATCAAAGAGCGTCTTATTAATCTTGGGATTGACGAGTTTGCTGATGTGCAAACATTTGAAGATGCTCAACCAAAATTCCTCGAAGATATCAAAAGTACCTTTGCAACACTCGGAAATGCAATTAGCTCGATTGGACTCGTTGTGGCATCCATTACGGTATTTATCGTTATCTTTATCAATGCAATTACGCGACGAAAATTTATTGGAATTCTTAAGGGAATTGGAATCGATCAGTTTGCAATCGAGTCATCATATATGATTCAGTCTTTTTTTTATGCAATCATTGGTTCAATAATTGGTTTTGCAATTGTGTACGGCTTCCTTGTTCCATTTGTGGCGGCGAACCCGATTGATTTTCCGTTTAGTGATGGAATATTGGTAGCACCGCTTGGAGGTACGTTTATTAAAATGGGAATCCTTGTAGCTATCACAGTTGTGGCTGGATATATTCCAGCTCGAATGATTGTACGCAAGAATACACTGGACTCAATTCTCGGCCGATAGGAGGTGTGTGCAAGACTAAAATCAGCATGATATAAACAAGTATAGATATAAATGAGCGACAAGAGTATATGAAAAAAACAAAAGTAATCACAAAAAAAGTAGCAATCGAAGTAGTGGGTCTTACAAAAACTTTTACCGATGGTGAGGTTCCGACCCATGTACTCAAGGGAATTGACCTCACGATTGACCAAGGAGAGTTTGTTGCCATCATGGGACGCTCAGGAGCAGGAAAGAGTACTCTGATGTATCAAATGAGCTTACTCGATGAGCCAACATCGGGAGATATAACTGTGCTCGGAGATACGGTGAGTGCTCTCAGTAGTTCCGAAAAAACAGATTTTCGTCTCAATAATCTCGGATATGTTTTTCAAGACTACGCACTTTTGCCCGATCTCACTGCAATTGAAAATGTAGCTCTCCCTCTTTTGATGCAGGGTCTTACAAAAATAAAGGCGTATGCAAAAGCCCATAAAGCACTTGTTGATGTAGGGCTCGATGACAAGGATGATAATCTTCCGAGCAAGCTTTCGGGTGGGGAGCAGCAACGTGTGAGTATTGCGCGAGCAGTTGCGCACGAACCAAAGATTCTTTTTGCAGACGAACCGACCGCAAACCTAGATGCTGCAGCGTCGTCGCTTGTGATGGATGTGTTTTCAGAGTTACATAAAAAAGGACAAACTATTGTTATGGTGACACATGAAGATATTTATGGAAAATTAGCTGATAGAATTATTTACGTGTCAGACGGCCTAATAAAAAGTGCCAACCATAAGGTATAATATCTAAAGTGTAATTCTTAAAAAATGCTTACAACACTTACAAAAATATTTTTACAAAAGAAACTTATTTTGATTTTCATACTCACGATACTTTTTTGCTGGATAGTGATTGGTATGTACCAGCACGGACCAACATTCATGGCATTGTGGGGAGTACTTCCTTTATTGAAGTGGTTATTATTTGTAATATCCTTCTCAGACCTTGTTATAAGTAATATCACTACAGCAGGGCTGGTGATACTCATTTTGAATATTGTCGGAATTGCTTTGTATATAACTATGAAAGTATTTGCATATCAGCTCCAAGCTCGCACCAAATCTGTTACGGGAGTTATGGGCGCAATACTTGTTTTTTTTGGAATAGGATGTGCATCGTGTGGATCGCTCGCACTCATTTCAATAGTTTCGCTTCTTGGATTTGGGGGTGCACTCGCACTACTACCATTTGACGGACATGAGATTCCATATTTTGCATTGGTGCTCCTTATCATATCTAATTACATATTACTCAGGCAGCTTGCTAAAAAGGTTTGTCCCATATAACATGCAGGAATAACACTGTGATCTGACTGCATGCAATACTGTAGTATTAAAATATTTATGATTATCGACGGCAAAAAAACAAGAGATGCTTTGAGACCAGGATTAATGGAGCGTATTTCTCGTTTTCCGCGAAAGCCAAAGCTTGTAATTATATCAGTTGCAGAGCGAGCAGATTCTTTGATGTACATTGGTGCAAAAAAAACCTATGGTGAGGCACTTGGTGTCGATGTTGTGCACAGTCCGCTTCCAGAATCAGTGACTCAAGAGGAACTCATTGCTAAGGTACAAAAAATTCAGTCGGATCCTTTGGTTGATGGAATTATTTGCCAACTCCCATTTCCAAAACACATTAGCCCAGTAGAAGTAATTGATACTATTGATCCGACAAAAGATGCGGATGCGCTCTCAGGGTATCATGTGACACAGCTTCTGCGAGGTAACACTTCGTATATTCCTGCGACAACGCGGGGAATTTTTGCATTACTTAAAACATATAATTTTGAAATAACGCAAAAGAAAATAACAATAATTGGCCGGTCTGATTTAGTAGGAAAACCAACCGCACTCATGTGCCTTGCGATGGGCGCAACAGTTACTATCGCTCACTCACAAACTGAAGACCTTAAGGCTGCGGTCAAGGATGCTGATATTATTATTTCGGCAACAGGAAAAAAGAATCTAATCATGGGAGACATGGTGCACGCAGACCAGATAATTATTGATGTCGGTATTAATAAAGATGGTGAAAATCAAATTCATGGAGATGTAAATTGGGGAGAAGTCGCTCCGATTGTTCAGGCAATTACCCCGGTTCCAGGAGGGGTTGGTCCCATGACAGTACATTGCCTCTTTGAGAATCTTGTTGACCTTGTAGAAAAACAAAATGTGGTATAATAATAATCTTATTACACGCCACATAACTTAACTTTTTTATATGAAACAACTAATTGAATTACTCAGCAAACATAAGTCGGTAGGATTTTTGATCTCTACACTCGTTATTACTATTTTACTTTTCATCACACTTTTACTTTACGGGAACACCATGCTTGCTTTTAAAGAAGGTGCAAAACTAGATCAAGAAAGTGAATATCCATCAACTACTATTAGTGTAGAAGGAAAAGGAAAAGTAGTCGCACTTCCAAACATCGCACAATTTTCATTTACTGTTTCGGAGCGAGCAGAAACTTCACAGCTTGCGCAACAGCTTGCAACTACAAAAATAAATAGTGTTGTAGAGGCACTTGTCGCAGCTGGAATTACTGAAACTGATATCAAAACCTCTTCATATAATATTTATCCAAATTATTCATACGAAACTCGAGAAGTGAGTATTGATTTTGGCTCTAGTGCGACAACGTCTGGAGAATCTGTAATTACTTCATATGAAGCAAGCCAGACAACTGAAATAAAAGTTCGAAATATTAATGAGGCAGGAAACCTTATTACTCTTGTGGGGCAAAAAGGGGTAAGTAATGTTTCTGGAGTTCAATTCGTTGTTGATGATGAAGATGTTATTGGAGAAGAAGCGCGAGCACTCGCGATTACAGATGCAAAAATGAATGCAGCAAAAATTGCACAAGAGCTTGGTGTGGAGCTTGTTCGAATCGTGAGTTATTACGAAAACAATGCAGGGTCTCCAGAGCCGTATTATAATACAGCTCGAATGTCAGAAGGAGGTTTTTCAGTAGCACCTAAGCTATCCCCTGGAGAAGAGGAAATTGTAAAGACAGTCTCAATTACATACGAAATTCGATAGTACTGACAAGCCATGTGCATACTTGCACAAAAAAAAGTTCGTGGTATTCTAATACTAATAAAACACCCAGGAAGGGGTGTTTTTAGATAAAGAAACACACATGTCACCAATTAAATATTTAAAAGAAACAATAGGGGAAATGAAGTATGTTCAATGGCCAACACAACGACAAACAACAACGTATACAATACTTGTGGTTGTTATTTCAATAATCACTGCACTTTATTTAGGATTATTTGATCATCTTTTCAGCACGCTTATTAAGTTTTTAAGTCGATAATATGTCTAATAAACAACAACCAGCACGAGATCGTAATTGGTTTGCGATTCATACATACGCCGGCTATGAAAATGCCGTAATGCGAAACCTGCTACAAAGAATAGAGTCTCTTGGAATGGAAGATAAGATTTTCAATGTCCTTGTTCCAACAGAAAAAGTAGTGAAGGTAAAAAACGGGAAACGAGTAGAAGAAGAGCAAAAAATTTATCCAGGATATGTACTTGTGGATATGGTCGTAACTGATGATTCTTGGTATCTTGTACGAAACACTCCGCGTGTAACAGGATTCGTAGGTTCAGGTGTATACCCGGTACCACTTTCAAAGCTTGAAGCCGAAGAGCTCTTTCGAAGAATGAACGACGACAAGACTACTCACAGTACTGATTTTGAGATGAATGAGAACGTAAAAATCATCGACGGACCTTTTAAAGACATGGAAGGAGTAGTTGAGGAAATCGACGGACCACGAGGAAAACTCAAATTAACAGTCTCTATGTTTGGTCGAGATGTTCCAGTGGAACTCGACTTCTTGCAAATTAAGAAGATATAAGCTAATATACCGACACTATGGCAAAGAAAATACTAAAGAAATTAAAGCTACAAGTTCCAGGAGGAAAGGCAACCCCCGCTCCACCACTTGGTCCTGCGCTTGGACAGGCAGGTGTAAACATTGGAGAATTTACGCAACGATTCAATGGTGATACCCAAGATCGAATGGGAGAAGTAGTTCCAGTACTACTTACTGTATACGAAGATCGAACATTTGAAATGACATATAAGGTTTCTCCAGCTTCACGACTTATCCTCAAAGCCGCAGGACAAGAAAAGGGTTCAGGAAGAAACCTTACTAGCAAAGTAGGTTCAATCACAAAAGATCAAGTTCGAGAAATTGCTGAAAAGAAAATGGAAGACCTTAACGCAGCATCAATAGAAGCTGCAATGGGTACTATTATAGGGACTGCAAAGTCAATGGGAATAGATGTTAAATAGGGAAAATACAAAGAAAAAGCCCGAGGCAAATTCATCAAGAAAGCCTCGGGCTTTTTCTTTGTATTTTCCCTTAGCTCAAAGCTCTTATGGTATTATGTAAGTATATTGCTTTACTACACAATCTGCCATACAATTAATCTATGAAAAAAATACTTATCGCATTACTTATGTTCGCCGGGCTAGGGTTTGTTGCTCCAAGTCAGACTTTTGCATGTTCGTATATGTATCAGGAACCGCAGGAGTGGTACAGCACAAGTGACTTTGTCTTTATCGGTGAGATTACAAATCTCAAGGATGATGGAGACCTTAATGGTATGCGAGAAGTGACGTTTGAAGTACTCAAGCAATACAAGGGTAATTTCGGAGCTACAGGCTCAAAGATAACTCTCACAACTGGGGCAAATAGTGCAATGTGTGGATATGATAAAGGGTCACTTTCAGAAGGTGATATTTGGTCAATTTATACAGGAAGCGCCGATAGCTTTAACAGCTCACCAGGAAATACAAAATACACATCTTTTGCAGAGGCAAGGGTAGAAGTTGATGTGTTTGCAAAGGCTGATGATGAGTCTCCAATCATATGTACAATGCAATACGATCCCGTGTGTGGAGAGTACGAAACAGGTATTCGTTGCGTCACAACTCCATGCCCCTCAACAGCTCGAAAGACTTATGGAAACGCGTGTCAGCTTGGTGCAGAAAAAGCAAAATTCCTTTATACAGGAGAATGTAAAACTGATTGGACACAGGACAAACCAGTTCCGACATACACTCCACCAATCTCTCCGACCGGCTCTGGTGAACAAATAGATGAATCTGATAAGGAGGATGGTCAAGACGGTGACGGTAATGCTGACGCCAATGGGGTAGATGGAGAAAATGAAACAGAAGAAAACCCCTCAGTGGGGTTCTGGTCGCAAATATGGAATTTCTTCAAGAATCTCTTTTAAATCTTGCTAGTTTATTTTTGTAGATTTTTCTAACCTAGATCTACCTTAAAATCTCTTTTGATTGCGGTGACATCTCCTTCTTTGATAAGTCGAACCTCGTCCTTGTATTTATTCTGGATAAGAAAACCGTCAATAATGTCTTTTTGATGATACGTCCCTTTTGATTTCAGAGATGGTTCAGAAAGCTCTTCAAAAGTAACCTGGCAGAATCGCTCTCCAGGATAGAGAGTGATTTTTTGTGTTTGGGTATTGTTTCGAATGGGGATGATGAGTTGACCTGAGTAGCCTGTATCGACAATTCCAGTAAGGTCGACAGAAAGTCCTCGTCGGTTAGTTGAAGATCGTGGATAGAGAACTGACATGACATCATCTGGCCATGTAATAGTCTCAAGTGTTGAAGCAAGTACGTGCTCTCCAGGAAGGAGTTCAAAAACCTGACCCTTTTCAAGCTCAACGACTTCAAAGTTGTCATTTTTCTTTTTGTCATTCATGTAATCAAAATCGATTCCCACACGGCCTTCGGCCGTCAGTCGCCACTGCCGAGGAATCATAAAAGTATATCCAAGCCGCAGGTCAATCGCATGAGCCTGAAGTTGGAACTGATCAAGTCCGGGCTCGATAGTGATGCTTCCGCTTTTAATTCTTTCAAGTATTTGTCTTTGAGTGAGGATTGCCATATTTAGGTGATTAATATTATCAATTACTAATTGCTTAATTTTCTGATTGCCCGACGCTGTACTCTAATAGTATCGCATTTCCCCCAAGTGGGGTAGTCGACACGAGTGCTAGTTTTTGCTCAGGAATATCCTTAAAAAGCGGAATTCCTCCTCCAAACAGAATTGATTCTACAGTGATATATATCTTTGAAACACAGTTCTCGCGCATAAAAAGTGAATAGATAGAAGAGCCTCCGCAAATTGCTACTTCGGTGTGACCTTCGGATTCGAGTTGAGCGAGTAAATCGCGCGGAGAAAGGGTCGTAGTCTCGACTCCTTCTGGCCGATTATTTTCGTCGAATGGCTGAGATGTGTAGACGATATTGCGCCGTCCAGGCAATGCTTTGCCGATAGTATCAAATGTTGTTCGCCCCATGACGATGACGCCAGCTTCTTTGGTTCGTTCTTTAAAGAATTCTTTGTCAGCACCACTTGTCCAATTCATTGAACTTGTTGATTCGAGGGGACTGATGAATCCGTCGAGTGATATTGCTGCGATGATGAATGCTTCCATATTACTGTACGATTTTTAATCCTTTAATTGCCGGAGAAGGAGAGTATTGATCTGCAAAATGTTTTGTTATTTCTTCCACAAGCTTTACATCTTTTTTCTCAGACCGAGCAAAAGATTTCTTTGGAAGTTCCAGTGTAATCTTCTTGTGATTATTTTTCCGAGCAATAATCGTCTCTGCTGTCTTGTAGTGAATATCATATACATGAGCGTTTGAGATTGAGTGAGTGTAAGTTCCTGGGCGCACACCAAGCTCTTGAGCGAGCATGCATTGCAAGAGGGCAAAACCAGCCACATCATGTGGAAAGCCAAGAATCATATCGTTTGAACGAACAATATTGTGCATGTGAAGTTTGCCGCCAATAATATTTACTGAAAAAGTGAAAGGGCAGGGGACATTCTTTTTTGAAATTCCCCCAAGTCCGTCAGCCGAAGCATCCCAGGTCATAATTACACCGTGGCGTGAGCTCGGATCTTTTTTCAGAAGCTTGATAAGGAGTCCGAGTTGATCCCGTCCGAAATGTTTTCGCCACCGATATCCATAGGCCACCGTCACAACATCTCCGGGGTTTGTAAACATGTCCCATACTTTTGTAAACTGTCGCAGAAAATCTGACGGCTTTCGCGAACCCGAAACGAACCATACTTGCTCAGCCACAAAAAGCTGGATAGGAATTTTTCGTAATGTCAGAACTGGGAAGCCGTCCTTTTCAATATCCATTGAAAAAGTAAGTCCGGGAAGTGCTGTTGTTTCATGTCCGGTCCGCACGTTTTTCTCGGCGATACCGTTGGTCATAATATCTTTCAGAAGTTTTTGGTAGATTTTGTCGAAGGTGGTCATGTGACAAGTATAGCAAAAAAATGAGGGATATATATTCGCAGTATTTGTTGACAGATATATTTTTTAGTGTATAAACAGAACCAGGACAACCAGTTAGAACTATGAAAAATAAAAAAATTAAGAAAGTCTTGAGGCCGCAAAGTCAGTTCCGCAAGTATTTAGAGTTTTTGCTTATCGGAATATTTGTGGTAGCACTGACTACAGTGTTGCTTCAGTTAGGTGTAATTAATTTCTACTGGGCTTTAGCGGTGATGATACCTGTGGTGCTGTATATATTGGGTATGATATGACTTCCTGGAATCGGCATAATAACGCTACCAAGCGCCTCATTGTGATTATTGGTACTCCGTTGTTTTCTTTTCCCAATAATACTGTCTTTAGTTTCGACTCCTCTCATCCTGTTGAAGAACATTCGTTCGGCGAGGGTGAGTTGGTGGGGTTGTCGGCCTATATGAAAGTGTGTAGCCACGATTCGGAATACTCGCGCATGTTCGGTATGCGTTCTCACAAAGTTTTTATTCCTTGTACCCTCGTCATGCTGTTTCGTTTGGTGGACAGACTCAAAATCAATTCCAAGTGGAATGTTAAAACTGTCGAAGGTGAAACTTTAATAGTAGATGTTACCGCCTATTTATTTGGCAAACAGTGATCGTAAGGTCACCTTTTTTATTTCTTGTCAAAAAAAGCACTCATGCTACAGTTGGAGTATGTCAGAAAAAAAATATCCATTTCTCCCGGAAGGGAAGGAGATTACATTAGTTCCTTTAGAAAATCCGTTCATGACACGAGCGCGCACAGTTGCTCGTAACATGTCTACCGACAGAAAGCACCCTACGGGTGCTGTCGTAGTAAAAGACGGAGTTATTCTTGGAGAGGGTGCAAATCAAGTTCCGCTCAAGAACAAGACTCTCAGCAAGATGCATCAAAAAGGTGCGTGTGTACGCAAGCTTTTCAAAGTAAAGTCTGGCGAAAAGTATTGGATTTGCCCAGGGTGTGCAAACTATTCTGATCACGGTGAACAACAGGCTGTGCGAAATGCCATTGCTCAGTCTGGAGATGTTCAGGGAGCAGATCTCTATCTTTGGGGACACTGGTGGTGTTGCGAGCCTTGCTGGAATGCAATGCTTGCCGTGGGAATCGAAAATGTCTATTTGCTCGAAGGTGGAGACACCCTCTTTGATCGAGATAATCCTGCGAACAAAATTGGGAAGTTTGAGGAGATTGCCTAAACTTTATAATCCACGAATGGAAATATACGAAATATGCTAGCGCCGACGTAGTCGGCGCTTTTTTATTTATAATATTATTTTATGATATTATATCCATATAGAATTTCATTTGAACGTATCGCAGATATTCCGCAATGTAATTCATAATTCAGTATTAATGCATAATCAAGAAACACCATGAAAGACATAAAAATCCAAAAACTCATACTGGCTGAAAAGAAACGACAAAAGAGCGTTATCAACCTTATCGCGTCAGAAAATATTGTGTCACAAGATGTTCTCGATACACTTGGTTCTGAGCTCACAAACAAATATGCAGAGGGATATGCACACGCTAGGTACTATGGAGGAAATGAAATCATCGATCAAATAGAAGATGAATGTATTGCACGAGCCCTCAAAACTTTTGGACTCACAGAAAAGAAGTGGGCAGTTAATGTACAACCTCTCTCAGGATCGCCTGCAAACCTCGCGGTCTACGGAGCGCTTCTCAGTGTCGGTGACAAGATTATGGCAATGGATCTTTCTCACGGAGGACATCTTACTCATGGATTCAAAGTTTCATATACGGGAAAAGTATACACACAGGTTCCGTACTTTGTTGATGAAAAATCTCACAGAATTGATTACGACGAAGTCATGAAAATAGCAAAGAAAGAAAAACCACAACTCATCATCGCAGGGTACTCGGCATATCCACGAAAGATAAACTTTAAAAAGTTCAGAGAAATTGCCGACGCAGTCGGCGCGTATTTGATGGTCGACATGGCACACATTTCTGGACTCATTGCTGGAGGTGCACATCCTAAACCTTTTCCGCACGCTGATGTAGTGACTTCAACAACTCATAAAACCCTACGAGGTCCACGATCTGGAATTATCTTTACAAAAATTGATGAGCGAAGCCTTGATAAAAAAGTAGATAAAGCAATCTTTCCAGGACTTCAGGGTGGTCCGCACATGAATCAAGTCGCAGCAGTTGCTGTAGCTCTCAAAGAAGCGCAGTCAGCAGACTTTAAAAAATACATCGCACAAGTGTGCAAAAACGCCAGAGCACTCTCAGACGAACTCAAACGACTCGGGTGGCGAATCCTTACTGGCGGAACAGACAATCATCTCGTGCTCGTAGATGTGTGGATGGATGGAAAAGGAATCCCCGGAAAAGATGCGAGCGATCGCCTTGAAAAAGAGGGAATCATCGTTAATAAAAATACTATCCCTGGTGAGAAACGGACACCTGTTAATCCTTCAGGTGTGCGACTTGGAACTGCGGCAGAGACAACGCGAGGTCTCAAAGAAAAAGACTTCGTCGCAATCGCACAGCGAATCGATACAATTTTGCGGAAATAAAAAAATCTCATTGCTGAGGCTTGTATCCACTAAGGAATTACCATTGTGTCTGCACGAACTCTTTTTCGGTCAATGTAATGCTCGAGAGGGCAGGTGCAAGGTATCCCTTTGCAATCCTGATGTCGGCATCCATTTTTGTAATATTCTGAAACAGTTGCCTCCAGATCAATGTCGAGCATGTCAGAAATTGCAAAGAGCCAACCAAAAAGATCTGCAATTTCTCCACGATATGAAAGATAAACTGCTTCAGAGTTTGAATCGTCAAGATCTATTTCTCCAAGCGCAGATACAATTTCCAGTGTCTCGGCGGTTTCCTCAAAAAGTCTCGTTGTACAAAAGTACAATCCTCCAGCCTTGATATTGGATCCCTTGAATCTTTTTGAGAGAACTTTTTGCCACTGTGATGCGGAAAAGCGCCGGCTCTCTTTTTTCTGTACCCAGTACTTGTGATGGAGGCTGTCACCGACATCGATTTTGAAATTACTTGCAGCTGCGAACGCCCAAGCAACGCAGTGAGAAAATCTCGCAGGAACGTTTTCGGGTTCTTTCCGCAATGATCTGCACAAGCGTCCAGTGGTGATCAGTAGTCTGTCCACAATCTCAACCACTGAATATTTGTGGTAGGAATGTCCATAGATTGTGTACATATGTAGTTGTAGTGTCTTCATCTGTTTCGAACATTACATTCTATTTCCGCTAAGTCAATAGTAGGGTCTGGTGCGTAGCACGGTCAGCAACCATGTTTTATTTTTGCTATACTTTCTCTATGAATACACCAGAAAAGAAAAAAGGGAAATTCATTGTTATCGAAGGAACCGATGGTTCAGGAAAAGGAACTCAAGTAGAGTTACTCGCTGAGGCTTTCAGAGATAAAGATGTAAGATTTGAAATCACAGATTTTCCTCAATACAATACGCCAAGTGCTTTTTTTGTTGAGAAATATCTGAGAGGTGAGTATGGAGCACTCGATGAAGTTGGTCCTTACAAAGCCTCGTATTTCTATGCACTTGATAGATTTGACAAGTCTCACGATATGCACAAGTGGCTTGGAGAGGGAACTCATATTATCAGCAATAGGTTCACTACATCGAGCATGGGGCATCAAACTTCAAAGCTCAACACTGTCAAGGAGCAAGATACATTCCTCGATTGGTTGGATAATCTTGAATATAGAGATTTGGATATTCCGCGTCCAGACCTAGTGATATTTCTTTTTGTGCCACCAGAAGTTGGTCAAAAACTTGTCGCACAGAAAAATGCACGAGAGTATACAAAAGGAAAGAGTCATGATATTCATGAGGCTGATCTCAATCATCTCACAAGAGCGTCGCAGGCATATGAATACGTTGCAAAGAAATTTGGTTGGTTGCGAATCGATTGTACGAAAGATGGCGAACTCATGTCTCGTGAAGAAATTCATGGACTCGTTCTTGAAAAAGTCACAGACTTCCTTAAATAACACAAACTTGCAAAGTGTCAATATATCCGTATACTCTTTGTTAGCATGTACCCAATAGAACGACTAAGACAAGAAGCTGTGCATATCCTACTCAGAGATATTTCTTATTATCCAATATGTGTTAATTTCTCTATCTTAGATACGTTGAGGTTTAGGCACACTAATAGTTCAGAGCGAGTGATTCGAAATATTTCGATAAGATTAGTAGAGTGGTGCCAATTAAACCAAGCGCTCGTGCGAACATATGTTGAATATGTGAGTAGAGAAAGAGAGTGTGACGAGGTTTCTTCAGACTTCATTATGTATTATCTCGGCAATCCTAATCTAAGTTGGATGTGGAGTAATCATTTTTTTCACCCAGAAGGAGAAAACGACGTCTACGCGCATTTCATTGAAGATGTGTTGATTGAATTGGATTCTTGTGTGCAAAGTTTCCGTATGCCACGATTAGTAATATAATCGTGGTTTTTTATTTAAAAACTCTCGAAAAAACTCCCGCGCTGTGCTAGTATTCATTCTATGAACACAGGCACAAAAAGCTTAATAGCACTTACTGAGGAAAAGATCCTCGCTTTTTGGGAGGACAAAGGAATCTTTCAAAAAACACTCGATCAAACAAAGAATGGAGAATCTTTTGTTTTTTATGACGGACCTCCTTTTGCAACAGGTTTGCCACACTACGGACATCTTCTCGGAGGAACCATGAAAGACGTTATTCCCCGATATCAAACAATGAAAGGGAAGTTTGTCGCACGTCAGTGGGGGTGGGATTGTCACGGACTTCCAGTTGAAAACCTTATCGAAAAAAAGCTTGGTATCTCGAATAAGCAAGAAGTTGAGGAGTATGGAATTGGGAAATTTAATACAATGGCACGAGATAGTGTTTTAGAATTTGAAAAAGAATGGAAAAAAACTATTCCTCGTTCAGGACGATTTGTGGATATGGAAAATCCATATATGACAATGCAACCATCATTTACTGAATCGGTATGGTGGGGGTTTTCAGAACTCCATAAAAAGAATCTCGCATATGAAGGTTTTAAGTCAATGCATTTTTGTCCTCGATGTGAGACGACACTTTCAAACTTTGAGGTGAATCAAGGATATAAAGATATTACCGACATTTCAGTATACACACTTTTCGAAAAAGCTGACGAAGAGGGAGTGTATTTTCTCGCGTGGACAACAACACCATGGACACTTCCTGGAAACGTCGCCCTTGCAGTCGGAGCCGATATTGATTATGTGCAAATTAAAACTGCAGAAAACAGCTCATTCTCGCAAAAACACGACTCGAAAAAATTACAGAAGAATACGAAGTCATCCAGGAGATGAAGGGAAGTGATTTAGTGGGTGCATCATATAATCCTCCATTTAATTATTTTAAAAAGTCGAACGGTGTAGTAGATGATACTACAATACAACCTACGAAAATTGAAGGTTCAGAAAACGGCTGGAAAATATATGCTGCTGATTTTGTTACCACAGAAGACGGAACGGGAATCGTACATATTGCGACGGCCTTTGGAGACGATGATTATCAGCTCGGACAAAAACACAATCTTCCATTTGTACAGCATGTGAACAAGCAGGGAAAGATGCTCGAAGAAGTAACTGATTTTGCAGGCCTGTATGTAAAGCCAAAAGATAATCACCAGGCAACTGATATTGAGATTATTAAATACCTTGCACATAATGGAGGCCTCTACGCAAAAGAAAAAATGATTCACTCGTACCCTCATTGCTATCGATGTGAGACTCCTCTTATTAATTATGCGACTGAGTCATGGTTCATCAAAGTAACTGATATGAAAGATACTCTCGTGGCCGCAAACCAAACAGTGTCTTGGGTTCCAGAAAACATTCGTGATGGTCGTTTTGGAAAGTGGCTTGAAGGTGCAAAGGATTGGTCAATTTCTCGATCACGATTCTGGGGCGCGCCGATGCCAATTTGGAAATCAGAGTCGGGCGCTGTTGAGGTGATTGGTTCAATCGATGAACTTAAAGAAAAAACAAATACTTCGGGAAATATTTTTGTGATGCGACACGGACAAGCAGAGCACAATGTTTCAAATACTCTCAGTTCAGATAATACAGTAATGAGTCATCTGACTGAAAAAGGAAAGTTAGATGTAGTTCATGCTGCGAGCAAGCTCGCAGCCGAGGCAAGAATCGACATGATTTTTGCTTCACCCCTTATGCGAACCCAGGAAACCGCGGCTATCGTTGCAGGTGAGCTAGGAATTTTACTCGAGTCTGTTTTGACAGACGAACGACTCTCAGAGGTTCGAGGAGGAGATTTCAATGGAAAAGATGTTGGGGAATATCGAACATACTTTACAAGTCAACGAGAAAAATTTGATGTATCAACTCCTGGCGAGCATGGTGAAAATCTTTTACAAATGAAAGCTCGACTCGGAGAGTTTTTGTACGAAGTAAATGAAACATACCCCGATAAAAATATTCTTATTATTACTCACGAGTATGGCGCGTGGCTCCTTGATGCTGCAGGGCAGGGACTCAATAGTGATGAATCAGCAGAACTCAAAGAATCTCGAGAAGACTACATTGTTCCGGGAGAATATTTGCAACTCGATTTTGCACCACTTCCGCATAATGAAAATTATGAGCTCGACATGCATCGACCATATATCGATGAGGTAATGTGGCACAACGCCGATGGAGAAGAAATGCACCGAATCCCAGATGTTTTTGACACATGGGTAGACTCAGGCTCTATGTCATTTGCGCAACATCATTTTCCATTCGCAACACCAGGAGAAACGCTTGAAGAAAAGAAAGAAAATTTTATGCAAAAGTATTACCCAGCTGATTTTATTGCAGAAGGAATCGATCAAACTCGAGGGTGGTTCTACACATTGCTTGTTATGGGAACAGGTCATTTTGGAAAGTCTCCATACAAGAATGTTATCGTCAACGGTCTCGTACTTGCAGAAGATGGAAGAAAAATGTCAAAGAGTTTGAATAATTATCCACCAGTCGATCATATTTTCGAAACCTATGGAGCTGATGCAATGCGATATTATCTCATGTCATCTCCTGCAGTTCGAGCTGAGGATCTGGCCTTTTCTGAAAAGGGAGTTGATGAGATTATGAAAAAAATTGTGATGCGACTCTATAATGTACTTTCTTTTTATGAAATGTACGGAGGACACGAAGCTGCAGGAAATCCTGCAGCTCACAATACAAATATTCTCGACACATGGATGATAAGCCGAATTGCACAGGTTCGAGAAATGGTAACGCAGTCACTCGACTCGTATGAACTCGATAAAGCTTCACGACCATTTATGGATCTAGTTGATGATTTTTCTACATGGTATCTCCGTCGTTCACGAGATAGGTTCAAAGAGGTGGGGGATGATGCAACTCAAGCTCTGCAAACAACACGATTTGCACTTATTGAAATCGCAAAGCTGTTTGCGCCGTTCATGCCGTTCATGTCCGAAGAGGTGTATCAGCGAACAAAAACTGACACTATGCCAGAATCAGTACATTTATGTTCATGGCCAGAAGCATATGTGCAAGATGACACTGTACTTGAAAATATGAAAACTGTTCGAGAAGTTGTTTCAGATGCTCTGCAAGTTCGTTCAGCTTCAGGAATCAAGGTCCGCCAACCACTACAGAGCGTGACTATTGCATCAACTCTAGTTGCAAGCGATATGGCACTTAATGAAATCCTCAGGGACGAGCTCAATGTGAAGGAGGTTATTCTCGATGTAGATACTGAAAAAATTACTATCGACACAGTCATATCATCAGAACTGCAACAAGAAGGTGACGCACGCGAACTCATGCGAGCGATCCAAGGAGCACGAAAAGATGGAGGACTCGAGCCAAGGGACGTGGTGACACTGTTTATTGGTGTTGCGGGAGGTCTTGCGCTCCCGGAATTTATTAATACTTGTAAGAGCGATATTACAAAAACAGTTGGAGCCGAATCCATTGTTGCTGAACCAAATATAGCTAATCTAGAAAATTCAAAAACACTGACTATAAACGAACAAGAAATTACTTTTGCAATTAAGCTGCAAAGCTAAGTCGTAATAAGTATGTACACTATTCACACCACAGACGCGTATATATTATCTGTAGCTCAACGAAAAGAGTCAGATAGTCTCTTGATATGTATTTCAGATGAGTATGGGTTGATGTATGTGAATGTGCAAGGGGCACGCAAAGAGGTTTCAAAACATAGGTTTGTTGCGCAACCATATACCTTTGCGCGCATTACCTGTGTCGAAGGAAAAGTCGGATGGCGACTTACGGGAATTGCAGAAATAGAAAAAATTAATACAAATTTTCAAGTGCTTCCACTGTTTGTGCGAGCGGGTCAGCTCATCAATAAGATGGTACACGGTGAAGAAAAGGGAAGTCTTTACTCTGCTTTGTATGGTGCATACACATCTATTTCTTTAATAATTGGTATTCGGAAAGAAAAAAATAAAGTTTTTACTGAAGATGAACTTGGTGCTATCGAGAGAATTATTGTTGTACGCATTTTGCATAGACTTGGATATATTGGACAAAGCTCACTTATTGAGCCGTTCTTGGAATTAGATGAAATTATGCAACAAACTATTGAGCATGTTATTTTGCATAAAAAAACCATTACTTCAATTATAAACACATCGCTTAGAGCTAGCGGATTATCCTAGTGGACCCTGTGATATACTTCTTGTATGTCATACGATGAGAATCGCATTGAAGATTTAAAGAAAAAACTTTACTCTCCTTCTACAAAAGTGGGGGAGGATATTCGACGTCCACTGAGCGACAAATCACACTCAGTATCTCCTTCGTGGAATGATGGACTTTCTTTACGATCTGAGGAAGATAATGAGGAAATTGCAGGTATATCAAAAAAAGGAAGTAACTCACGATTTGGACTACTTATTTCATTACTCATTGTATCTTTCATCTTTTTTGCCGGTGCGCTTACTTATGCGTATTTTGCATTAAACTCAAATAGTTCTGTTATCTCAAACAACAATATTGATATTGCAATCGTCACCCCATTATCCGTTGGAGGAGGAGAAATACTTCCACTTGATATCACTATCACCAATAATAATTCTGGTCCCATTGTTGGCGCCGACCTTCTTGTTGCCTTTCCTCGAGGAACAAGAAGTGCAGATGATATTACTCAAGATGGCGAGAGATTTATTGATACTATCGGGCGTATCGAAGCCGGAGAGGTGTATCGTCAAACAGTGAGAGCAATTATTTTCGGAGAACAAAATGACAATGTTAATATTGAAGTTTCTTTGCAATATAATTCAGAATCATCAAGCGCCATCTTTACAAAGCGAGAGAGTATTGATGTTGCGCTTTCTGCTCCACCGATTATTGCAACAGTAGAGGCGGTGAGCGAAATTACGTCGGGTCAAAATGTCTCATTTGAACTTGTATTAGAATCAAACTCTGACCAAGTGCTGCGAGATGTCATTATTGTTGGAAAATACCCGTTCGGTTTTTCACTTACTGATGCAACAATTGATCCATTTTTTAATGATAGGGTATTTAAGGTTGGAGATATTAAGCCGAGAGAGCGGATAGAAGTAAATATAACTGGAGTAATGCGTGGGCAAGATAATGAAAGACGCTACTTTGATTTTGCTATAGGAATTCAAGATAAAGAAACACCAGAAAATATTGCAGTTGCACTTGGTCATGTAGGACATGATGTTTCAATAGCTCGTCCATTTCTCGCTATTGATATGCGACTCGATAGAGAAGATGGAAATGTTTTTGTGAGAAATGCAGAAACGGTGACATCAGGAGAAATAACAGTTACTAATACAACTTCGAATGCAATTCAAGATGTTGCTGTCGAGCTCGATATTACCGGATTACTTCTTGATAAGTTTAGTGTTAGTCCAAAAGAAGGTTTTTATAATTCAAATAACAATACTATCGTCTGGAATAGTCAGACAAATGAAAAACTTATAACGCTGCAACCCGGTGCATCAGAAATCCTGGCTTTTACATTTCGAATTAAGTCCTTACTTGAAAGTAATGCAATCACTCTCAATCCCGAAATTAAATTAGTGGTAAGTACCAGAGGAGAGCGAGCCGAGGATAGCTCTGTACAAGAAGAATTAAAATCAACTGCAGTAGCAAATATTTTGGTTGCTACAACTTATTTTGCAAAGGCTGAGTCACTCTATGGAACGGGTCCAATTATAAACTCTGGGCCAGTTCCTCCAAAGGTGGGTGTTGAAAGCACATATGCAATTCGATGGACTATTACTAACACAGCGAACAGGCTAGACGATGCGCGCATGACAACTAAACTACCAATCGGCGTAGAGTGGAAAGGAAAAGTATGGCCTAATCAAGACTCTGTGACCTACAATCCAGCAACTCGAGAAGTTATCTGGAGTATCGGATCAATAGATACTAAGGCAGGATACGGTAATCCTTCTGTAAGTGCGGCCTTTCAGGTTGGGCTCACCCCGAGTGCTTCACAGGCTGATCGAGATGTTATTTTGGTTGAACCTGCACAGTTTGTAGGATATGATACTTTTGCAAAGATAAATGTTGAATCTAGCCTTGAGGTAGTAACAACCAACACGAGTGACGGTAACGATTTTAGGTCAGGAAGAGTAACACAATAAAAATGGAAAACGTATCAATGGAAAAAATAATATCTCTCGCAAAACGACGCGGGTTCATCTACCAAGGATCTGAGATCTACGGGGGTCTTGCTGGAACATGGGACTATGGTCCACACGGTGTCACTCTCAAAAACCAAATCAAAGATATTTGGTGGAAAATGTTTATCTCAAGCCGCGACGACATGTATGGAATTGATGCTGCTATTTTGATGAATCCAAAAGTATGGATTGCCTCTGGGCATGTGGGAGGATTCAATGATCCACTCGTTGAAGACCTTAAAACCAAGAAGCGATATCGAGCCGACCACTTACTCGAAGAAGCTGGAGTTGATGTGGTCGGAATGTCACTCCAAGAAATGAGCACAGCTATCAAAGAGAAGGGAATAAAAAGTCCCGACAAGAATGATCTTGGCGAAGTGCGACAATTTAATATGATGTTTAAAACAGACATTGGAGTTTCGGGTGGACCTGATGATATTTCATACCTGCGACCAGAGACGGCACAGGGAATGTTTGTGAATTATAAAAATGTGATGGATTCATTTCATCCAAAACTTCCTTTTGGACTTGGACAAATCGGTAAAGCTTTTCGAAATGAGATTGCCCCTCGTGATTTTATTTTCCGAAATCGAGAAATGGAACAGATGGAAGTAGAATATTTTGTGCATCCCGATACATGGAAAGAACATTTTGAGCTGTGGCGAAAAAGTGTGAGAGAATTTACCCAAGCCATAGGGCTCCCTGATGAGATGGTTCATGAACTTGAAATACCTGACGGAGATCGAGCGCATTATTCAGATCGAACGATTGATTTCGAATTTGACTTTCCTTTTGGAAGAAAAGAGTTGTGTGGTTTGGCGTATCGAACTGATTATGATTTGAGAAAACATATGGAAGCGAGCAAAGTAAACCTCGAATACTTTGATGAAGCAACAAAGGAGAAATTTATTCCACACTGTATCGAGCCATCACTTGGAGTTGAGCGAATGGTGCTCGCTGTACTATCGAGTGCATATACTGAGGATGAGTTGGGGGGCGAGACGAGGAGCTACTTGAAACTTTCTCCCGCGATTGCACCTTACCAGGTTGCAGTGTTTCCACTTTTGAAGAACCGACCGGAGTTGGTCCTAAAAGCTCGAGAGGTCTATGACGCGCTTCGCGCGTCCGGCCTGCGTGCAACATTCGACGATAACGGAAATGTCGGAAAACGCTACCGACGACAAGACGAAATCGGAACACCATTTTGTGTGACAATTGATTTCGATACTATTGGGCAGGGTGAAACCAAAGCCGAAGTCGAAGATAAGGACGGTGGAAAAAGCGAAGACGGAAAAAATCTCATAAACACAGTGACGATTCGAAACCGAGATACTGGGGAGCAGGAGCGAGTGGCGATTGAAGCTCTTGAAGGAAAACTGAAATAAAAAACCACACCTTTATAATTCCCAAATTTCGTATATACTGCACCTATGAATTTTAAAAAGAAAACACTACCAAACGGACTCCGAATCATCACTGCACCAATGAAAGAAGCGCAAACCGCTACTGTTATGGTATTAGTGGAAACTGGATCAGACTATGAAACAAAGGAATTAAACGGTATTTCGCACTTCTTGGAGCATATGCTTTTCAAGGGGACGCAAAAAAGATCATCAATAGATCTCAATTATGAACTCGACGGAGCAGGAGCACAGAGCAATGCTTTCACAAGTAATGAGTTCACAGGATACTACGCAAAAGCACATCACCGAAAACTTCCAGTCCTTATCGATGTTGTGAGCGATATTTACCTCAACTCAACATTGCCTGTTGTCGACATCGAAAAAGAGCGAGGTGTCATCATCGAAGAAATCAACATGTATCAAGACCTTCCACAGAAAAAAGTGTGGAGCGTTTTGTCTGAAATTATATACGGAAAGCAAGCTGCAGGAAGAAGTGTCCTTGGGCCAATTTCAAACATTGAAAAAATCACCCGAGAAGATTTTGTTGCATACCAAAAAGAACACTATGTTGCAGAGGCAACCGTCGTGGTTGTTACAGGACGTTTTGATGAAAAGAAAATCGTTTCAGCTATTGAGCGGAACTTTGAAAATATATCAATCGAAGAAAAAACAACTCGAGGAGGAACTGCAGAAAATCAAAAAGCACCAGGTATTCGACTTGAATATAAAAAAACTGATCAGTCGCATCTTCTCTTCGGATTCCGAACATATCCAGTTCACCACAAAGATCAACCTGTTGTTTCAATGATTGCTACAATTCTTGCGGGAGGGATGAGCTCTCGACTATTTCGTGAAATGCGAGATGAACGAGGACTTTGCTATTATGTATACGCACACCCTGATACATATACCGACCGAGGACTACTGACTATTGGTTCAGGAGTAGGACATGCAAAACTTGATGAGGCACTGACGGTTATTCTCTCTGAGTGTTCGCGACTGACGCATCAACTCGTGGAGGATAAGGAGCTTCAAAAAGCAAAAGACTATGTTATCGGAAATAGTGCCATGGATCTTGAAAGTACAGATGATATCGGTATGTTTTTGGCAAGCCAAGAGCTTTTGCTAGATGAGATTAAGAAACCCCAAGAACGATTTAAAGAAATCCGTAACGTAACAGCAGCAGACATTATGCGCGTTGCTCGAAAGATATTCAAGCCAGAAAATGCCAATCTTGCAGTCATTGGACCCGACAAAGAAGGGGAGGATCGCCTACGAAAGCACTTCAATATCCTCGCTCGCAGAAAAAAATAACTGTGATAGTATAGCTATATATGACACCATCAAAAACTCCATCAGTCGAAAAAAACTACTCTGTCAATATTACTTCAGGAACAATTTTTAAGATTATTCTTATTGGATTACTTCTTTATGTTCTGTTTACACTAAAAGATCTTCTTCTCATTGTTCTTACGTCCGTGATTATTGCTTCCGCTATTGAGCCAATTGCAGGTCTCATGACACGTCGAAAAATTCCTCATACACTTGCTGTGGTTATTATTTATATTGGAATTGCAGCAGCACTCTCGCTCTTTTTCTCAATGTTTCTCCCAGTTCTTACTCAGCAGGGTACGGCGCTTGCAAACTCAATCCCTCAATACATCAACGCACTACTTGCAATACCAGCGCTCAAAGATATTCCAGAGCTACAGGTTCTCTTGCAAGACACGTCTGTTATTAGTTTTGTACAAAATGTCGGGACAACAGTTGGTGGTGTAACGCTTAGTTTTGTTAAAGCCGCAAGTGTTCTCTTTGGAGGAATCTTTAGCTTTGTCCTTATTCTTGTCCTTTCTTTTTATCTTGCCGTACAAAAAAACGGAGTTGAGAATTTTTTGCGAATTGTAGTTCCGATAAAGCATGAAGCATACGGAATTGATCTGTGGAAACGAGTTCAAAAAAAGATTGGGCTTTGGATGCAAGGACAACTTCTCCTTGCACTCCTTATTGGAGTTCTTACCTTCTTGGGGCTTACAATTCTTGGTGTTCCTAATGCACTCTTTCTTGCTACGATTACCGCAGCATTTGAGCTTATTCCAATCTTTGGACCAATCCTTGCCGCTATTCCAGCTATTGGTTTCGCGCTTCTCGCAGAAGGACCAACCCTTGCACTCCTTGTTGCAGGACTGTACATCATCATTCAGCAGTTTGAAAGTCAGCTAATTCATCCTCTGGTAGTAAAGAAAATTGTAGGTATTCCTTCCATTATTGCTATCCTCGCCCTCATTGTCGGAGCACAGCTCGCAGGATTTCTCGGAATGATTCTCGCTGTCCCGATCGCCGCAGCAGCCATGGAGGCACTTGGTGATATTGAAAAAAGACGAAATGCAAAACCAGAACAAGTCTAATACAGAAATTACGCGCGCCGAAAGTACTGACGCTAAAATGTATCAGAGCAAAATATGCGTACCCAATATATAACAACAACACTTCCATACGTTAACTCAGACCCTCACATCGGACATGCGATGGAGTTTATTCGAGCTGATATTGTTGCTCGTTTTAAATTAGCACAAGGATATGAAGTTTTTTTAAACACAGGAACTGATGAGCATGGTCAAAAAATATATCAAACAGCAATAGAGCGAGGAAAGACTCCGCAAGAACATGTCGATGAGTACTCTCAAAGATTCAAAGATCTTCTTAAAAAAATTAATGTGACTCCAGCTGGCTTTATCCGAACTACTGATACAAAGCATGTTAAGGCTGCCGAAGAGTTGTGGAAACGATGTGCAGCAGCTGGATATATTTACAAGAAAAAGTACTCAGGACTTTATTGCACTGGATGTGAAATGTTTATTACTGAAAAAAATCTTGTTGATGGCGAGTGTCCACATCATTCTGGAAAAAAGCTTGAGCTCATCGAAGAGGAGAACTACTTTTTTAAACTCAGTCAATTTACACAGCCTCTCATAAAGCACTTCACTGAAAATCTAGATTTTGTGATTCCACCAACTCGTCACGGAGAAATGATGTCGATGCTCGAAGGGGGTCTCGAAGACTTCAGTATCTCACGATTGTCACACAAGCTCCCTTGGGGAATCCCTGTTCCAGGTGACGATGAGCAGACTATGTATGTATGGTTTGATGCACTCGTGAGCTATATTGCAACACTTGATTGGCCAGAAGGAGAGAAAGATGCTGCTTCTCAATTCAATAGATTTTGGAAGGAGGGAAATCCGATTCAGTATTGCGGAAAAGACAACACGCAACATCAGTCGATTAGATGGCAGGCAATGCTTATGTCAGTAGGGCTTCCTCTTTCAAAGCACATTATCGTCAATGGTTTTATTGCAAGTGGAGGAAAAAAAATGAGCAAGTCAGTCGGAAATGTTATTAATCCAATTGATATTATAGAAAAGTATGGAACCGATACATTGCGATATTTTATGTCGCGAGATCTACATCCTTTTGAGGATACTGACGTAACACTTGAAAAAATTAACGAAAGTTACACAGCTCATCTTGTAAATGGAATTGGAAATGTGACGAGTCGCATTCTTCAGATGGCGCAATCATATTGTGACGAAAAAATTGATGTGCAAGAAGTTGTACTCGATGTTGATTTCGTAAAGGAAATGGAAGCGTTTAATTTACAAAAAGCAGCTGATTGTATTTGGAAGAAAATAAGTGATATGGATGAATATATCGCAGAAACAAAACCATTTAAGGTTGCGAAAGAGGACAGGGGCGCTGCGGCTACGATTGTCGCAAAGCTCGTGCAGGATTTAGCGTGGGTTGCTACTCACGTAGAGATTTTTATGCCTGAAACCGCAGCGCGCATCCACGCAGCAATCGCAAAGCAAGAAAAACCAGAAGAGCCACTTTTTGCAAGAATAGAGCTCTAAAGAATAAACTCTCAAAATATTAATATGAAATACGTAGATATTCATGCACACCTCACTTTCAAAGACTTCGATACCGACAGGTCCGAAGTTCTCTCTCGTATGGGTGATGCGCAGGTCGCCGCAATTAATGTGGGCGTTGATGCGGGGAGCTCGAGAGAAGTAATCGATCTCGCACAAACTTCTACTGCTGAATCAACACAGCTACGAGCAGTTGTGGGGCTACACCCAGTATATGTTGCAGGCCTCAAAACAAAGACTGCAATTCAGACTGAAATCGCAACCATCGCTCACTTGGCTGTATCCTCTCAGTACGTAGTGGGTATAGGGGAGTGCGGACTCGACTACTTTCGCCTCAAAGGAGAAACAGAAGAAGAGAGAGCTCACGAGAAATCTTTGCAAGAATATGCTTTTCGCCTCCAAATTGAAATGGCAGTCTCTCTTAATAAGCCAATTATGATTCATTGTCGCAATGCCTACCCGGAGGTCCTTGAGATTTTACGAGAATACAAAAAACAATACGATGATGCGCTTCGAGTAAACTTTCATTTCTTTGCGGGAACGGCAGACGAGCTCGACCAGATTATAGAAATGGGATTCTACATTTCATTTACTGGCGTAGTTACTTTTGCAAAAGAGTATGAAGATATTGTGAAAAGGGTGCCACTCAATAGGTTTATGATTGAGACAGATTGCCCCTATGTTGCACCTGTTCCGCACCGCGGAAAACGAAATGAGCCCTCATTTGTCGTTGAAATGGCAAAGAAAATTGCAGAAATACGAGGGGAAGATGAAGATGTTATGGCAGCCCAAATTTTAGAAAATACGAAGCAATTCTTCATTGATTTTTCATAGTTACTGTGGTATTGTTCCTTTTGTATGACAAATACAAACAAAATCACAGAAGACGGTAAGGAGTTGTATGAGATTGGTCTCCATATCGTTTCTTCTCTTGCCCCAGAGCAAGTCCAAGACGAGTTTATTAGCCTCAAATCCAATCTCGCAAAACATGCAGAAGTTACAGCTGAACAAGCTCCAGAACTTATGCAACTAGCGTACACTATTACAAAGAATATCGATCGGAAAAATCAACGATTCGACACAGCATACTTTGGCTGGATCAAATGCGTTGCAACTTCACAAGCAATCATAGACATTAAAGAAATGGTAGATGGAAATACTGCGGTATTACGATCAATCATAGTAAAGACTGTTGAAGACGCAGAAGAAGCAGCAATTCGATTTGAAGAAAAAGAAGCCGCTGAGCGAACAGATGAAAATGGTGAAAACCAAGATTCAGATGCAAAGCCAGAAGCTAAAAAAGTAAAAAGGGAAAAAGTAGAAAAGACAGAAGAGGTAAAGGCTCCTACCGAGGAAGCTGAAACTAAAGCTGAAAAAGAAGCTGAACCCGAAGCTGAAGAATCAAAAGATTCAGAAAAGTCATCAAAAGAAAAATCAGATGATTTGGACGAAAAAATCGATGAATTAATAAAATAAATTCTATGTATCTCAATAAAGTTATCATCGGAGGAAACCTCACACGAGACCCAGAGAAGCGGTCACTTCCAAACGGAACTGCAGTTACGAACTTCTCACTTGCTACGAACCGTATTTGGAAAGATCAAAACGGCAAGACGCAAGAGCAGGCAGACTATCACAACGTTGTTGTGTTTGGTCGACCAGCAGAAACGTCAGCTCAGTATCTTACAAAAGGACAGTTCGTTCTTGTAGAAGGAAGACTTCAAACAAGAAGCTGGGATGATAAGGATGGTTCTAAAAAATATAGAACAGAAATTATCGCAGACCGCGTACAGTTCGGAGCAAAGAACAATGGAGGTGGACAGGGTTCAGGTGCTCCATCAGGAGGACAAGACGAAGGTTCATCAGCATCAGCTCCACAAGACAACAATGGCCCTTCAGATGACTCTATTGAATATCCAGAAGAAGAGATTAACCCAGAAGATATTCCTTTCTAAGGTAATAGGTAATTATAAACGTATATGACAAAACAATGTTTTTTCGAGAAAAATAATATTTCTCACATAGACTACAAGGCAACGTCGATTCTCCGAAAGTTTCTCAACCCTCACGGGCGAATCCAAGGACGAAAGCACACTGGTGTAGCAGCAAGAAGCCAACGAAAGCTTGCTCAAGCAATCAAGCGTGCACGATTCATGGCATTACTTCCATTTATCGAACGGTAGCCACAAAACAAAAAAGTTCTCAGAGCAAATTCATTAGGTTAGCTCTGAGAACTTTTTTGTTTTGTGGCTTGGTAAAAGCCTCGGCTTTTTCTATTGTTGAAGGCTCAGTTTAACTCGAAACCCTCTCTACATACTCATTCGTCTCTGTGTTCACGCGGATGATTTCACCAGGCTGGATAAACATCGGAGCGTTGATAGTCGCACCTGTTTCGAGAGTAATAACTTTGTTGGAGTTACTGATAGTGTTTCCTTTTACTGCAGGTGGTGCGTCGGTGACCTTGAGTTCTACTTTGATAGGGAGCTTAATACCGATAATTATCTCTTCTCCTTTTGGGTTGGTCCACACCATCGCATCAATCTCAGTATTTTCTTTCATGTATTGCTTCTCAGGTCCAAGAATTGAAGCTGCGATCATAAAGCGATTTGCTCGGTTTTTTGGGTCACAGAACCAGTACTCTCCAGGATTATTTTGTCGTCCTTCTTTTTTAAAAAGATATAAGTATTTTTTTCGAGAGACATCTGCCTCAGGAACTTTGTCGGTGTGTCCAAACGATCGTTCGGTTACACCTCCTGTTACGAGGTTTTTGAGCTTTGTTTGATTCACAGGCTTTCGCTGTTGTTTTCTAAAGGTGTGCGAAGACATTACTTCGTACACCGTATCGTCAAGGTTAATGTATTTTCGTTCTCTAATTTCGTTGTATTCTAGCATGAGGCTAATATTATCAGAACAAGCAACTACATACAAATATACCCAAAGGCACAGCTAATTGGTAGCTTAAAAAATTAAGTAAAAAAATAGACAGGCTTTCTAAATGAATTTGCCTGTCTATTTTTTTACTTAATTTTTACTTATCCTCCTTCAACTTCTTTTGAATCTCCTTCATGATATCTTTTGACACTGTTGGATTTTCTTTCAAGAATGTTCGTGTTGCATCATATCCTCGAGCAAGTTTTATCTCTCCGTATGAGTATGAAGCACCTGCTTTCTTGATAATGTCATACTTTTCACCAAGGGCGATGAGTTCACCTTCTCGAGAAATTCCTTCGTTGTACATGAGGTCAAACTCAGTCTGTCGGAATGGGGCAGCAACCTTGTTCTTTACTACCTTTACTCGTACTCGTCCTCCCATAACCTCGTCTCCTTTTTTGATTTGAGCGATTCGTCGGATATCGAGCCTCACTGATGTATAAAATTTAAGAGCTTTTCCTCCAGGGGTAGTTTCTGGATTACCGAACATCACACCGATTTGCATACGAATCTGGTTGATGAAGATAACGATAGTTCCTGATTTTGCAACAATTGCAGTCAGTTTTCGTAGGGCTTGCGACATCAGTCGAGCTTGTTTACCAACATGATGGGCTCCCATCTCACCCTCGATCTCATCTCGGGGAGTAAGGGCAGCAACAGAGTCGATGACAACAATGTCTATCTTTCCTGAACGAACAAGACTCTCTGTGATTTCGAGTGCTTGCTCTCCGTTATCAGGTTGTGATACAAGGAGTTGATCAAGTTTCACACCAAGTCGCTCAGCGTACTCGGGGTCGAGCGCATGCTCGGCGTCGATAAATGCGCAAACTCCTCCTTTTTTCTGTGCCTCTGCAATTGCGTGAAGCGCAAGGGTAGTCTTACCAGATGATTCTGGACCATAGATCTCGACGATTCGTCCTCGAGGGAAACCTCCAACACCCAATGCCTCGTCTAGTCCCATAGAACCTGTTGAAATTGCATCAATGTTTACCTTTGGTGAGTCAGTAAGCTTCATGATGGCTTCATCGCCAAACTTAGTTTTAATTTCATTAATAGTGCTTGTAATAATATCACCCGAACTTCCGGCTGCATTTTCAATATCCTTCTCTTTTTTTGTTTTCTTTGCTACTTTTTTCTTTATTGCCATATGGGTATATTATATCATCTCTGGATAAATTTATTATAAAGTCGTCGATACTGCCTCAGTCGAGGTCAAATCTTCCACAGTGTCAACTTCTGTTATCTCGTTTCCTGAATCAGCTTCTACCTCTGAATCAGCTTCTACCTCTGAATCGACTTCCGCGAGGCTCATCTCAGTAGCCCCTATTGCCTCAGTGGACTTTATTACAGCAGCAGCTTTTACTGCGTCCATATCTGGTGCCTCGAAAGGCTTGTTATAGTAGGCGGTGATAATTTTTTTCTCTGTTCGATCAAAACGATCTTTTGCTAGTAGGGTAATATATGAAATTCCAGGGGTGAGGATGCGCGTATCACTGTACGCACCTCCTTCCTCTAGGAACACCTCGTGACCATTAACCCAAAGAGCTTGAATATGAGAAGAAGTACCAGAAATAGTAATGAGAGGATCGCTAGTTTCGATATACTCAGGATTATCAACCTGTAATTGCGGTCCAGCGATAAAGAATCGAGCAGTAAAGAGGGAATAGCCGACAACTACAATAGCTCCAATAAGAAAAAATAGTGCTCGAAAGGGATTATGAATTTTCATACTTATTTCGTGAAGAATTGTCGTCGTCAGTTTGATTGTCGTCGTACTCCTCATTATCGTCGTTTTGATTATTATCTACATCATCCATATCTGGATATTCGTCACCCCGACTTCCGTCGTCTCCTCCTGCGAGAATTTCACGAGGCTTTGCACCATCTGCTGGTCCTACAATACCTCTGTCTTCGAGCATGTCGATGAGGCGCGCTGCGCGCGCATACCCAACTCGCAACTTTCTCTGAATGTATGATGTGCTGGCTTTGCCAGCATCAATAACAGTCTGTTTCGCATCCTCATACAAATCATCATGATCCTCATCCTCGTATCCATTTCCTGTAAGGTTACCAAACGCAGCATTTCCTTTTTCTTGTTCAGCTTTGAAATCAATCTCAGCTTGTGGAATCTCGTCTTTGTATTGATTGATAAGGTAGTCCACAACACCTTTTACCTCAGTCTCAGTAATGAAAGCAGATTGCACACGAGAAGGTTGACCAACATCTCCCGAAAGGAAGAGCATATCTCCAGCACCGAGGAGTTTTTCAGCTCCAGGCATGTCGAGAATCGTCCGCGAGTCAATTTGCGAAGCCACTTGGAGCGCCAATCGAGAAGGAACGTTTGCCTTGATAAGACCTGTAATAACATTCACACTCGGTCGTTGAGTTGAAAGAATAAGGTGAATACCAACAGCTCGAGACATTTGAGCAAGTCGAACGATACCAGCTTCGAGTTCTTTTGGATATGTTTGCATAATGTCAGCAAGCTCATCAATAACGAATACTATATAAGGCATTTTTTCAGGCATAGTGTCACCCCCTTTTTTATAAGCTGGTTCTACGATGTTTTCATGATATGAAGAAATATCTCGAACTTTGCACTTTTCAAGAAGGTCATAACGCCTATCCATTTCTCGAGCTGCCCATTTGAGAGCGAGGATTGCTTTCTTTGCTTCGGTAATAACAGGAGTCAAAAGATGGGGAGTACCGTTATAGAGTGTGAGCTCTACTCGTTTTGGATCGACCATAATGAATTTGAGGTTCTCGGGTGGGTTTCGGAAAAGAAGGGAAGTCAGGAGTGCGTGAATCGTCACAGACTTTCCAGAACCTGTTGTTCCAGCGATGAGCATGTGAGGAGCTTTCGCAAGGTTTGTAAACATAGATTGCCCAGAAATTCCTTTTCCAAGCGCCATGAGAAGTGGCTTCTCAGAAGTTTCGTATTCTTTTGCACGTAAAAGTGTACCGAGTCCTACAGTTGATTTGGTTGAGTTGGGAATTTCAATTCCTACAAGTGACTTTCCAGGGATAGGAGCTTCGATTCGCAGGGGATGAGCGGCGAGTGCGAGCGAGAGGTCTTTTTGTAAAGCGACGATTTTTGCGAGCTTTACACCTTCGGCGGGCTTGAGAGCATATCGAGTCACCGATGGTCCAATTGAAACTTCATCCATCTCAACATTGATTCCAAAATTCTGGAGTGTTCGCTTGATCATGTTTGCATTCGCTTTGATGTCGCCAACTCCGGGTCGCCCCGAGTCTTTATTCAAAAGTGAAAGTGGCGGGGGAGTAAACGGAGTGTTTCTTGAAAAAGCTTGTGTCAGGAATACGAGACCACTATCTTTTTGGTTGAGTTCGTCTTCACTCGGCTTTTTGATTTTCAATTTGCTTTTTGCCGCAGCCTCTGCGGCCTCCTTATCTCGCCGCTCCTGCTCTTTGGCTGCGGCCTCCTCCAACTTGCGAACTTGCTCCTCAATTTTTGGATCAGTTTTGTACTCTGCTTCCTCGCTGTCTTCTTCGCCCTCTACGTTTTTCTTTCCAAAAATCCACTTGAAAGGTGAGTCAAAAATTAGAATAAGAGAGATGAGTGCGATTCCAACACTTGCGATTGCCCCCATCCAAACATCAAAGAGTTGCACGAGTGGCCGTGCAATAATACTTCCGAGCCATCCACCTTCACCACCAGCAATTGAAAGAAGTCCGAGACTACTGATAAGAAAGATAAGTGCACCGATAATTTTCGGAGTTGCGACATTTCGCTTTCTTGATTTGAAAAAAGATATTCCCAAAAACAAAAGTGTCAGCGGCAGAAGGAAATATCCAACACCAAGTAACCACTCGAAACCATTAAATGTTTTTTCTCCCACGAGCCCTGCGAGCCCAAAAGGTGAGAGGGTAAAAAACACCGCAACAATAATAAAAATAATAGCCGCTATCGACTCGACCGTCTCTTCATCTATGTGTGAAAATAACGACTTCTTTTCTTCCTCCTCTACTTTTTTCTTTTTTCTTCCCATATAAAGGTAATAATACCATAGAGTGTACATACTATATATGCTTAGTTTATTCTATATATAGAGCATAATATAGAACACATGAAAATAGTTTCGGACATTGCCAAAATAAGAGACTTCTATATACTACGGACAACAGACAGAAAGCGGACAGGTAAATATTTATCGGACAAGTGCAAGTAATAATAAAAGACACATGGAAAACAATAACGATACTAACTATGGAGAAAGTAATAAAGATCCTAAAAAGGAAATGCGTCCACTACGGAACTCTGACCTGATTAGAGACTCACGACAACTCTTTATTTTTAAAAAGACTGAAAAGATTGTCTCTGCAATCTTTCTTATTTCAGAATCATTCGCACACGCTGTTCCGCAACTCTCTATTCAAATGCGAGAGCACGCTATGAATCTCCTCAAAAAGACTCTTTCTGTAAAATCACTTGTACACTTTGAGGTTCACGAAGTAGAGTCTCTTATTAAAGACTATCTTTTCTTGCGGTCACTTTTTGCAGTTGCACATCAAACGCGACTTATTTCGGACACAAACTTTTCAATCGTAGAATTTGAGATGGCAGGAGTTCTGGCTCGACTTCGCTCAATTATCGAGACACCACTTTCAGACTCTCAATCAGATGTTATCGAAAAAGATTTCTTTTCAATTGAAGAAATGTTTTCGACAGATGGTTCGTTTGAAGATAGGGAAGAAGAGCCTTTCGAGCAACGATTTGATTCACATCACGACCAAGCAGAGCAAGAAGTGTCTTTTATAGGACATGACCTTTATAAAGGACATGTAAAAGACAATAAAGATAATATTCAAGTAGAGCCAACAAAAACAAGACCTCAATCAAATATCTCCCATTCTACAAAGAAAAATAATTCATCTCAAAAAGCTCCAGAAGATAAAGATGCGCGACTGAGCATTATCACTCGTCTTTTACGAGAAAAAGGCAAGTCATCTATAAAGGACATTTACGACCAGTTTTCAGGTATTAGCGAGAAAACAATCCAGCGTGATCTTCAGGCTCTCGTCGTGAAGGGGACTGTCAAAAAAGAAGGTGAAAAAAGATGGAGTACCTACCAAATCGCACGCTAACTAACGACAACTCACGACGATTGATACAATAAAATAGTGTGAGAACAGCACAAAAACTATCCACACAAATCTCTCAAAACCCTTGATTTTTAACACTGGTGTTGTATACTGTACGGGTGGCACTGCAGGTTATCCACATGCTATGTTTTTGTAAAAAAACATAACGCACGTATAATCATATGCAGTTCAGAAACTTTTATGTTTTTTGAACCACTTTCTTTGACAATTTCATATGGTCGAACAAATGATTTATTCAAGGAATATCGGTATGTCCGCATGACAGTTACGATTGATTAACCGAAACGCAGATTGAATTACATGTAAACTTTGAGGTGTGGTAGATGTTCCACATTTCTTTGAACGCGCTTCTCATCCTTGAGAAGCTGTGCCCCGTCGGGCGAGATAGATACTTGCGCAAGCAAGTAGGTGAACGGTGCGCCGGCCCCTCACTACAAACATCTAATATTAGAAATTATTTATACATTTTCTCAACTTATTTAAAACTAAAACGAGAAAGTTAATTATAAAAGCATAGCTATGAAAAAACTTACAGGAATCGTACTTGCTGCAGCATTCGTGCTTTCAGCAACTACATCAGTAAGTGCACAAACTGTTGCTGATCTACAAGCTCAAATTGACGCATTACTTGCTCAATTGTCAGCTGTAGCAACAACAGGTACAACAACAACAGCAACAGGATACAGTTTTGTATCTGATCTTACGATCGGATCAACTGGTCCAGCTGTAGTAGAACTACAAACTGCACTTGAATTACAAGGAACTCTCGTAATGCCAGCAGGCGTTTCAAGAGGATACTTTGGACCGCTTACACAAGCAGCTCTTGGAATGTACCAAGCATCAGTTGGAATTTCTCCAGCTTCAGGATACTTTGGTCCAATCACACGAGCACACTTTAACAGCCTAGTAGCTCCAACAGTGCCAGGAACTACTCCAGGAACTACTCCAGGAACAGGATCATCAAATGACCTTGACGGTGGAGAAGCTTCACTAGAAGCCTTCGACATTAGTGATGGAACTGATGATGACATTGAAGAAGGATCAGTGGGAGAAGTTGCAGTTATCGAATTTGATGTGGAAGATGGAGACGTTCGAGTAGAACGACTTGACCTTTCATTCGTATTCGACGGAACAAGTGGAGAAGATAATCCATGGGACGCTTTCGACACTATCACCCTTATGGCTGATGGAAAAGAAATTGCCTCTGAGGACGTTTCTGACGAAGACGATTGGTTGGATGAGGACAGTAATGATGAAAAAGATGATCCTTACACATTCCGATTTTCAAATCTTGATTACGTAGTTCGAGAGGGAGATAAGGCAGAAATTACTGTTG
>Ga0209390_10001108_pt1 | contig 53312 bp, 30 predicted proteins | sample BON01_FD_187212 | JGI IMG/M metagenome (GOLD analysis project Ga0209390, IMG submission 187212) | Freshwater microbial communities from Lake Bonney liftoff mats and glacier meltwater in Antarctica - BON-01 (SPAdes) (version 2) | ecosystem: Environmental > Aquatic > Freshwater > Ice > Glacier...
CGCGCGGCGTGTTGCGGTTTTTCCCCCTGTCGTCGTCCTTTGTCGTCGTTTTGCTCTCTCTCTCGCGCAAGACGAAACTTGTTTTTGTGATGGGCTTGCATTTTGGGACCTTCTATGGCCATCGCTCGCGAGAGCGGGACGTGGATGGGGGAGCCCAAGAGAAGAGCGAGGGGGTGCCGGAGTGCGCTACACACAAAGGGGAAGAAAGGGGTGGAGAAGAAGGGGAAACAAACCAAGCGGCGCTGCTGAAAAGCAGCAGCGTGCGCGAGGAGAGGAGGGAGGGAAGGACGACACGCGCCCCCGCCGGCCCCCTCCTGGTTGTTGTTGTTCACGCGGCCTTGGTGTCCGAGTCCTGCAGGGCGTCCTCGACCGAGTCCTGCAGCGCGTCCTCGACCATCCGGCGCGCGAGCTGCTCCGTCAGCGCCGCCTCCAGCGACGTGCCGCCCCCGCCGGCGCTGCCGCCGGCCGGGCGTCCGTCGTCGCCGCCGGCGCCGCCGCCGCACGAATCGCCGACGAGTTCGTCGCTCTGGCCGCGGCGTGCGGCAGCGGCGGCGGCCTGGGCGGCGGCGAGGGCCGCCGCGTGGCGCGCGGCGGCGACGCCGCACGGGTCCGACAGGTAGGACGACAGCAGCGCGTGGTGCTGGTGCGTCTGGTTGGTGTGCTGCTGGACGGGCGGCAGCAGCAGCTCCAGGCCGCCGCCGTTGCCGTACGCCGCAAAGGCGCTGCCGCCGCCAAACGCGCCCGCGCCGGCGGCCGGAAAGCCTCCGCCTCCGCCCCCGTACCGGGCCGCGCCAAAAACGCCGCCCGCGTCGTCGGACAGGAGGTCTCCCGGGAGCTCCGGCAGGTCGGGGCGGTCGGCGGCCGAGAAGGGGACGGCGTCGAGCAGCCGCGCCTCGTCGTCCGCGCGGCCGGCGCGACCGTTGCCGTTCCCATTGCCGTTCCCGTTTCCGCCGCCGCCGCCAAACAGCGCCGAGAAGGCCGCGTGGTGCGTCGGCGGCCGCGGGTCGTAGCCCGGGGGCGGCCCCGCGGACGAGGCCGACCCCGCGCGCCCGCCGCGCGCCGCGGCCGCAGCCAGCGCCAGAGCCAGCTGCTGCTGCTGCTGCTGCTGGTGCTGAATCTGCTGGTGCTGAATCTGCTGCTGCTGCTGCTGCTGCTGCTGCAGCTGCAGCTGCTGGGCGAGCAGGGCCTGCCATTCGTCGAGCCCGGCGACAGGGAGGGGCGGCGGCGGCGGGCGGTAGGGCTGCGCCTGGGGGTTGAGGCACCCGCCCATGAAGAAGCCGCCGCCGGCAAAGGCGCCGCCCGCAAAGGGGCCGTCGCCGCCGTCCAGCGGCGAGACGGGAGGCGCGGAGGGGCCGCCTTGCCGCAGGCCGCCGCCGCCGGCCGCGCCGCCAACGCCACCGCCGCCGTCCGGCGTGAGCTGAGAGGCGGGCGAGCCCGTGCCCGTGAAGGCCGAGCGCGGGCTGTACATGCTGCCCGGCAGACCGTAGAGGGCGCCCTGGCCGTCGCCGGCGGTCGCCTCGGACGAGGGCGGCGACAGCGGCGGCGGCGGCGGCGGCGGCGCGTGGGCGCCGCCGGCGCCGCCGGCAGCAGCGACCGAGGCGGCAAGCCGCGCTGCCATGGTGGTGACGGTGGCGGCGGCGCCGCCGGCGCCGGGCGCGGCGGGGGCGTTGCCGCCGCGGGCGCCGAGCCACGAGCCGAGCCACGACGCCTCCACCTCGGCCGGGGGCCTGGAGGGAGCGTCGGCGGGGCGCGCGCCCTTGCCCGCCAGCGACGCCGCCAAGGCGGGGCGCGCGGCCGACGACGCCGCTGTCGCCGCGCTCGGGCCGGCCGGAGAGGGCTGGCCCGAGCTCGGCTTGGACGTGGGCACGGCCAGGAATATGCGGCTGCCGCCGCCGGCCGCCTTGGTCTTGATGAGACGCGCGCGCAGCTGCTGCTGATGCAGAAGCTGCTGGGCGGCGGCGGCGCCGTCGCCGGGCGCCAGAGGCGCCGCGGCGACGGCGGACAACGGTGGCGGCAGCGGCGCCGGCGCCTGCAAGGAGTGGACGGACGCAGCAGCGGCGGCGGACGCCGCAGGCGGCAGCGGGCCCGACGCCGTCGGCACGGGGATGAAGCGCACAGTCGAGCCCGGGGGGGCCGAGGGGGGCCGCGGCTGCATCGCGGGCGCGGCGGCGACGGGCAGGCCGGCGGACGCCGCGGCCGAGAACGAAGGCAGCGTGCGGCCGAGCGAGCGGACGGCGGCCGCGCGGGCCGGCGGCGGCGGCGGCGGAAGGGCGCGCGCCAGCGACGAGGCCGCGTCGGGCGCCGCCGGCCCCGCCGACACCGCGGCCGCGGGTGTCGTCGCCGGGGGCGTCGACAGGAGCGTCTCGGCCGGGGCCATGGGCGGGGGCAGCGGCAGCACCGCGACGAGCGCGCGCGCGGCCGCGCCCGACGACGGCGGGCCGGCGCGGCCGTGCTGCTTGCCCTTGCGGCGCGCCACCGTCGCAGCCTCCTGCCACCCGGCGTCGTCGGCGACGCCGCCGGCGGCAAGAGAGGGCGCGACGGCGCCGGCCGCGCTCCCACCGCCCTTGACCGAGCCCCCGCGCGCAGTTCGGGCGACGCCCCCTGCGTTGCCGCCGCCGCCCTCGAGCTGCAGCGCAAACAGCTGCTCCTGCGTGATCCCGGCCTCGGCGCACAGGGCGGCGCGGTCGAGCTCGGAAAGCGCGGCCACATCGTGCGTGTGCGCGTCGAACGACGGCGGCGTGCGCGGCGGCAGCGGGGGCGCCGCGGCGGCCGCCGCCGCCGTCAAGGCGGCGCCAGCGCCGGCAGCACCGACCGTCTGCTGCTGCTGCTGCTGCTGCTGCTGGGGGGAGGTGCCGTCTTTAGCGGAAGCCGCACGCGCCGCGGGCGAGGCCGCCGACGCAGGCCTGTGCTTGCCGCTGCCGCCCGAGCGCGTGCGGCCGGCGCCGTTGCCGGCGCCGTCGCCGCCGCCGTTGCCGCGCTTGCTTGCGCCGCCGCCGCCGGCTTCGGTCAGCGGCGACGAAGGAAGATCGCCGCAGCTGGACGGACGCGAGGGCGACGCGGTCGGAGGATCGCTCATGCACTTGGCGCGGCCGCACCCGAGCAAGCGGGAAAGCATCGCGGCGAGGCCTGGGGGAGGGACGGAGAGAGAGGGGGCGCAAGGGGGCGCGGTGGGTGGCAGCGGCGGCGGCGGCGGCGGCGGAGGCGGCGGCGGCGGCGGCGCGAGCGGATTGGCAGCCCTGTGGCCGCCTCCACCGCCGGCACCACCGCTGCGCCGCCGGCGCAAGCATTGCTGTTGCTGATGCCCGCTGTCGCTCGACCGCATTCGCACGATCGGCGGCGGGGGCGACTGCGACAGCCCTGCCGCCGCCGCGCCCGCTTTCGCAAACCAAGAAAAAGGAGAGGGGGACGACGAGGCGGCGGCGGCGGCCGGGGACGAGGGTCCCCAGCTGCCGCCGGCTGGGCCGCCCGCATGAACGTACAGGGCCAGACTGACTGCCACGCACAGGGCGAGCAGGCCGAAAGACACGAAAGGGTCAACCGCGCGCAGGAGGCGCGGGCCAGGGGGGCGCGGCAAAGAGGACGCGGCGGCGGCGGCGGCGCCGCCGCCGCCGCCGCCCGTTTTGTTGGGCGGCGGCGGCGGCCGCGGCCGCGGCGGCGCGGTGGTCTTACGCCCGAGGATGGACGCCTCCGCCAGCACGAACGGCCCTATGCGGGAGGCGCGACGTCGGCGTCGGGCGTCGGGCGGGTGCGGGCCGGGCGTTGCTGCTTGCGCCGCCGCCGCCGCCGCCGCCGCCGCCGCCGCCGCTGTCGATGTCGGTCCCGCCGTGCCGAGCCGTTGCCGCCATCCGCGCCGTCGCCAGTCCGCCTCGGCCTGCCCTTCCGAAGGCGCGTCGTAGATAATTGTCGTTGTCTTGTCCGACGTGGGGGCGGAGATGACGTCGTCCGCCGCCGCCGCCGCCGCCATGGCCGCCGCGCCCTGCCTCGTCGCCACCGCCGCCGCCCAAGCCCTGGCGCCGCTCAGTCCTCCTCCCCCTCCCGCCACCGTCGTCTCCCTGCCTTGATCCTCTGGCTCCTGGCCACGGCGCTGGCGGCGGCGCCGGCGGAAGGGACCGCATAGCGTCGCCGCAACCCCGGCGCTCGCGCCCGCCACCTCTGGCCCCGCCCCACCAGCCGCCGTTGCCGTCGCCGCCGTTGCCGCCGCCGCCGTTGCCGCCGCCGGGCCCCCCGACCGCCGCGCCCCCGATGCGTAGGCGCCCCTGCGTCCTTCGTCTGCCGCTGCCGGTTCCGCACCCGCCGTGCTCCAGGCCCAGGGCGACGCGTGCCCGACGCGAATCGCCGCATCGTGGGCCAGGACGGGGTCGTCCTCGCGCCACTGCTTTCCGTGGTATTGCTGCTGCTGTTGCGGCTGCTGCTGCTGCTGCTGCGGCTGCTTAGGTGGCGGCCCCGTCCAGGCGGCGGCGGCCGCGGCGAGAACGCCGCCACCTCCTGCCGCCGACGGCGCGGCCGCCGCCACAGCCGCCGCCGCCAACAGGACCGCGAGGGCCGCCATGCCCGCCGCGCGACGCGTGGTCGCCATCTGCATGTTTGTTTTGGGGGCGGGGCGCCGTTGGGGACAAGGGGCGAAGGCGCAGGGAGGGGTGAGGGTGAGGCGGAGAGGAGAGAGAGAGACGATGAGAGAGAAAAGTCACGAGTTCTCGCGCGCGCGCCTCCGCCCGAGGCGCCTGGATTGGACCCGCGCGACTGTCGTCGGCGCGCACCTTTAGCATCGCGCCATCGCCAAAGAAAAGAGCAGCGCGCGCTCGCGATCGCAAAATAAGACCAGGGCTCTTGTCACTTGCAGGAGAGAGGGTGGAGGGAGGGTTCCTGCGCCGTGCGCAGACTGATGAGGAATAGAAAAGGAGAAGTGCGCGCGCGCGCGAGTTGTTGTTGCCAGGCGCGAGAGCGTTTGGCCGTTCCCGAGGAGGAGCGGATGCGCCGTGACGAGGGAGAGGGAGGCGCGCGGCGGGCGGCCGGCGGCGGCGGCGGACGCGTCGGGCTACGAGACAGGCGTCGGCGGGAGATACGCAAGCCGGACGCCGCCGAGAAAGAGAAACAAAGTCTTTACTCAACGTATGTTCGGTACTATGGCGGCGCGCGGTCAGATGGGGTGAAAAGAGGTGGGGGGTTGTGCGTACCGCAAAAAGGGACATTAGAGAGGGCCGGGTGGGGGGGGGGGAAGAAAAAAGACGGCGTAGCGAAAATGGGGTTGGGGGAAGAAACAGAGACGAAAAACGGGCGAGGCGCGCCGGCAGAAAAGAGAACGACTAGAAAAGAAGGAGGGTGCGTGTTTGGTGCTTTGAGGGGCGCGGTTCCCGCGAGTTTTGCCGGAGAACCGGTCGGGTTTGTCAGTTTCGATGTAGATTCGGTTGCCGAGGGGGAGGGGAGAGCAGAGGGGGACGGACGACGAGCGCCCGCGCGCGCGCTCCCCAGAGAAGAGAGAACAAGGCTCGCCGCCGGCCAAGCGCCCCCGCGCCGCCGCCGCCCGCGACCCCTGCACGCTGCCTGCTCGCTGCCCCGGGCGCGCCGCCGGCCCGGTCAGGTGCCGCCACTTGGCCGCCACGTCCGGTACGGACCGCCTGTCCGACAGGAGCTGGAAGCCATGTCGGATCAACGTCCATTTGCCCGCCCCGTGGCGGGCGACGCCGTCGCGCGGCGCCGCGGCCTCCTGGTCCGTCCAGACGTTGATCTTGTGTGGGGCGCCAAGGCCGCTGTTTTGGCGGTGGCGGAAGAGGCGTACGCACTGCGTGGCGCCGCCCGGTCCAGCGAAATCCGGCGCCGACAGCTCGAGCGGCTGCCGACCCGCCAAGGCCGGCCCTACAAGAACAAGGCATGGACGGACGCGGAGGCCGCGGCGCTGCGCGACGGCGTCGCCCGCCACGGGGCGGGCAAATGGAAGGCCATCCGACAGGGCTCCCCGCTCCTGTCGGACAGGCGTTCCGCATTGGCGGCCAAGTGGCGGTACCTGACCGGGCCGGCGGCGCGCCCGGGGCAGCGAGCAAAAACCAGCTCGAAAACGGCCGGCGCGCGCTGCAATCGTCAAAAATAGAGAGTCCCCTCCCCTCTTCTCTCTCTCCTCGTTCTCTCTCTCTCTCTCTCTCTCCTCGTTCTCTTCTTCTCACGCCTTGGACACGGGCAGCGCCTCCGCCCCCAGCTCCTCCCATTCGGGCCCCTCGTCCACGAAGGGGCCCATGTCGCGCCCGAGGTCGAGCCCCGCCGACGGGTTTTCGAGAGCCGAGGCGACGGCGCGCGCCTGCGCCAGCGCCCGCTCGTGCTCGCCCTCGTCCACGCGGAACGACGGGCTCAGGTAGGTGCGCGCCGCGGCCTCGGCCTCGGCCGGGGTGGCGCCGCGCGCGCCGTCGCGGGCGTCCAGCTCGGACGCTTCTTTGAGAGACATAAGGGACCACGGGCGCCGGAAGAGCGAGAGGCTGGTGCCGTGGAGGACGGCGGCCAGGAGCGCCAGCGGCAGCGCGAATAGGATCCACGGCCACCCTTTCACGAGGGCGAGGCACACGTTGACGAGGATCATGAGGTAGATGCCGGTCATGACCTGGTTGAAGCACTGTTTTTTTTGTTTTTTTTGTTTTTGGTTGATGGGGGTTGGTTTGGGGGGTGGTGGTGGGGGGGGGGAGGGGCGGTGAGCGAGACGGACGGTGGCGACCAAGATGGGCGCGCGCCGAGGAAACAAAGAGAAAAACGCATAGCGCCGACGAAGGAACCTCCTCGACGACTCACGTTGGTCCAGATCATGCCCTGCGACTCGTACGGGTGCGTGACCACCCACGCCTGCAGGTACTTGTGCGCCAGCAGCGCGGTCGAGAAGTAAAGGAGGCAGAAGGGCGCGATCAGCGGCGAGACGCAGCAAAACACCAACCCCAGGAGCAAAACGATGGTGTGATTCGGCAGCATGGTCCCGTACAGCGCCTGCTGCGCCTCGGGCTTCCACGCGGCGTAGCGCGCGCGCTCGGTCCCGAACAGCTTGACCTTGAGCAAAAAGATGGCCAGGCCGACGATCCGCAGCAAGGAGCCGCCCGCGGCGGCGGCGCCGATCGCAATAAACGACATGAAGAAGGAGGCCTGCTGCGGGATCGCGACGCCGAGCATCTTCACCAGGATCGCCGGGTCGGCCAGGATCTGCTGCAGCTGCGAGACGCCCGAGCCGCCGATCGTCTGGTACAAGAACACCGCAAAGACCTGGAAGACGAAAAAGTTGGCCACCACGGACAGGTCGACGCGCGCGACCGAGCGGGCGCCGGAGAAACGCGCCATTGCCGCGAGAACGGGGGGCAGCAGCGCGAGGAAGATTTTCAGCACGAGCGAGGGCAGGACGCCCTTGAGGATCTGCGTGACAAAGGGGATGCGCGTGATGACGCCCAGGCCGGGGGTCTTGGACACGTTGTCCAGGTTGACGAACGACTGGATGAAGGCGGTGACGGGCAGATAGAGCAGCAGCAGGCCGACGAAGGCGAGCGCCATTAGGAGCGAGCGCCCGACGACCTGCCAATGCCTCAGGCCGAGGTTCCCCCACACGATCTCGTCCGCCCCAGGGGCGGGCTGCGCGCGCCAGCACGTCTCGTCCAGGCTGTGCAGGCTGGTGGCGGCGGTGGTGGCGGCGCGCCGGCTGTTGAAGGTCACGAACGCGGCCGGCAGGCGCGGCGCCGACGCGCCGCGCGCCGTGGCGGCGGCGGCGTCGACCTCGCCCTTGAGGAACGCGAGCTGCAGGGGCAGGTACTCGAGCGCGTCCGCCTTGACCGGCCGCGCCGAGACGCCGTACTTGGCCTTGGCCCACGCCGGGCTCGTGGGCAGGACCGAGACCGTCTTGCGCGACTTGACCGGCTTTCCGGCGCGCAGGGAGACGGCGTAACCCTCCGAAACGGCCTCCAGGCGCGACTTGCAAGCGTCGTATTGGCGCACTAAAGCGTCGAGCTTCGCCGTGTCGTAGACGGCGTGCACGGCCGCCACCTCGCCCTCGCCGTGGACCGCAGCGGTCTCGCGGCGCACGAGGGACTCGACCCCTCCGGACGGGTCGGCGGCGAGGCGGGCCTCGGCGTCCAGCCACGGGTCGAGCACCTCGGCGGGAAGCTCGGGCGGGCAGGCGCCGCCGGCCGACGCGCCGCGGCCGCCGCCGTTGCCGCCGTTTCCGCCGCCGCCCTTGTTCTTGGCGGCGGCGCCGATGCCCGCGACCTTGCCCGCGACGGGGTTGCTCGCGCCCAGGGTGCCGTGCGCCAGGCCGGGCACGTCCGTGTAGAGCACGGTGTGCGAGGCCCCGCCCCGCGGCAGCGTGCTCATGAAGCGCGCGCGCAGGGCGCTGATGTCGCGAGAGTACCACAGCAGGAGCGTCAGGGCGAAGCAGGCGACCACGTAGAGCACCAGGAGCTGGGCGGCCATGCGCGGCGAGCCCGAGGGCACGTTGCTGAGCGAGACGACGTCCAGGTCGGACACCGTGTTGGAGCCGAGGCCCAGGAGCGTTCCTACGACGCCGCCCGTCCCGTACACGGGAAACAGCACGACGCAGCAGACCGCCGTGGCGAAGGCGAACACCGTCCAGCCGTACTGCAGCAGGCGGATGTAGGCCACCGCGTCCATGCCCGCCACGCGCATCAGCTCATCCTCGTGCAGCCGGAGGACCGAGGGCATCCAAGCCAGCGGCGACGGCGCCAGGCGCGGCGGCTTCTTGCCGCGCGGCCAGAGCGGGTCATGGCTGTTGGTTTGGTGGTGTTATTTGTTGTTTTTTGAGGTTGTGATGGTTGTGATGATGGTTGTCGTGATTGTGAGGCCGTGGGTGCACGTGTGTTTCGGCGGGTTTGAGTCGGGCGGGCCGTTGGTTGGGATCGTTTGCTCGAGTGCCAGCCAGCGAAGGCGGGGAGGAGGAGACCGCGGTGCTGGCGTCCCCGCCCCGCCCCGCCCCGCCCCGCCTTTGCAAGGAGCAGCGCGCCGAGCGGCCCCGCCTGGGGCAAGGATGAATGCATCGGCAGAGCTCGACCGCGGCGTGGTGGTGACCATCGCGAAAGAGGGAGGGAGGGAGGCGGTTTCGTTCCCTTTTCGAAAGTTGATTTCGATTTGCCGTGTTGAATGTCGGGACCGTTGCCCGCGCCCTTGCTTCCCGCTGCCACACCCACGGGGGGGCAGCCCGCCGCCCCTCGACATCCCCGGAATTGCGCCACTCACCGCTTTGGACTGTAAAAGAGCGAGAACGGCTTGCGCAGGCGCAAAAAGCTAAACGCCAGCAGGAAGGCGATGCAGACGGCCGCGTTGATGCCGAACGACGTCCCCAGGTCCTTCCCGGAGATCGCCATCCTGCGCTCGACGAGTGTCTCTCAGGTTTGTTGTTGGGTTTCGAGGAAGAAGGGGGGAGGAGGGCCGTTGTGTGTGGACGTTGGGAAGTGACGGGCGTCTGTTTTTATGCGTTTCTCGACGGCGGCGCTCGGAGGCGGCGGCCGCTCGCTTTTCACGCCGCCGCCGCTGCAGCAGTGCGCCGACGATGAAAGCCGTGCGGTCCTCTCCCCTCCTGCCTCGAACCCACAAACATACACACACCTGACGATCGCCATCAGCACCCCATCAGCACCCCATCAGCACGCCGTCATTTTTACGAAACAGAAGGGCAAAGAGAAAGACTCTTTGTCCCTCCTTTCTCTCTCTCTCTCTCGCTCGCTCGCCGCGAGCCCAAGCAGCACCCGCGAAGCAGCACGCGACCCGCGCAGATCACCGAGCCCTCTAACCGCCGCCGGCAGACCCACGAGCAAGCCAGACGCGGAGCGCGCAGCAGACCCAAAAGCACCAGCGAGCCCACCTCTGGCGCGCGCGCGCCCCCGGCGACCGACCGAGCGAGCGAGCGGCGAAAACGATGGCGACGGGCCAGGGCGGCGGCGGCGGCCGCGCGCAGCGCATCATGACGCAGCCGATCAACCTGATCTTCCGCTTCCTGCAGCAGCGGCAGCGCGTGCAGGTTTGGCTGTTCGGGCAGACGGACATGCGCATGGAGGGGCGCATCGCCGGGTTCGACGAGTACATGAACCTCGTGCTAGACGAGGCGGAGGAGGTCTATTTGCCGACCAGGGGCAAGGGCAAGAGCGGCAAGGAGGCGGCAGCGGCGGCGGCCGGCGGAGAGGGCGGGGCCGAGGGCGAGGCGGCGGCGCCGCCGGCGCCGCCCGCGCCGCCACCGCGGCGTAAGGCGCTCGGGCGCGTGCTGCTCAAGGGCGACACGATCACGCTGATGCAGCCGGCGCCGAGCGACGGCGCGTAAGGGAGATGTTGTTGCTGCGTGATTCTTGTTCGAAGACAGACCAAGTATACGGAACGCGAATAAAACGTGAAACGCAAGAAGGAAACTCAAAACAGCCGTGGCGGCCGGCGCAAGCGCGCCGCGCTACCCCCCGCCCCCCGCCCTTCTCCTCCTCTCCTCGCCCTCCTCGCGCGCCGCCTTTGCGCGCCTCGCCGCCCGCAGCACCTCGGGCGCCGCGTTGAAGATCCCGCCCGTGGGCTGCCCGCACGCCGCGCACCCCGCCAGACCGCGCGACTGCCGCCCGAGCGCGCACCGCTCGCAAAAGTGGTGTCCGCATCGCGTCGTGACGGGCGCGGCGCCGCCGCCCTCGACCTCGAGCCAGGGGACGCGGCACGCGAGGCAGGCGAAGGGCAGCTCCGCCTTGGCGGGGGCGGAGGGCGGCCCCTTGCCCGCGGCGGCACCTGCGGCGCCCGCTCCGTCCTCGCCTTCGTCGCCGTCCTCGCCCTCGTCGTCGTCGTCGCCGTCGAGCGCGCCGCCGGCCGCCAGCCGCGCCGCGCGCCGCGCCAACTGGCGGTCTCGCCGGTCGCGCTGCGCCTTCTCCCACTCGCGCTCGACCTCCCACCCGCCCTTCTGCTCCCCGCGGTCGTGCAGGAACTTGCACGAGTCGCCGTAAGCGCAGTAGCCCGTCTCCTTGTAGTCCTTGCAGACGTCGGGCTGGTAGTCGAAGCGGGCGGTGGTCCGGAGGTAGAGAGAGGCGCGGAGCGGGCCGTGCGCGCCCGACGCCTTGTTGTCGGCGCCGGCGATCGACGCGCCCTCGCGCCTGAATCCGGCCTTGAAGTCGCTGTAGGCCGCGGCGCCGCGGTACACGGCGGCGGGGCCCGAGACCTGCGCGGCCGTGAGGCCGGCTCCGCCCAAGTCCGAGGAGGGGGGGCCGCCGCCGGCGCCGGCGCCGCCGCCGCCCATGCCGGCCGCCTCGCGCGCGGCCGCCAGCGCTTTTTCCTTGACGGCGCGCGCGTCGCGGTCGAGCTCGGTCTCGGTCGCGAGCTCGGCGGTGGCGAGGGCGTCGCGGCCCGTGGGAGCGGCGCGGGACGAGGCGTAGGCGACGCCGACTGAGGGGCCGCCTGAGGCGGGGGCGCCCCCTCCTGCCGCGGACGAAAAGGCGAGGTCGTGCCGGTTTGCGGCGGGCGGCGGCGGCGGCGGGCCGGTCGCCGGGCGCTTGGCAGCGCCGGCGCCGGTCCCGCCCTCGCCGTCGCCCGACGCGTCGTCGTCGTCGCGCTTGCGCAGGTTGCCGCGGACTTTGCGCGCGGGCGGCTTGGAGGCGGGAGCTGACGCTTCTGCTGCTGGTGGTTTTGCCGCGGATGGCGCCTCCTCGGGTGCTGCTGGGGGTGCCGCGGATGGCGCCTCCTCGGCGGACGCCATCACTCCGAGTCTCTCTTCTGTTTTGCGTTCTGGTGAAGCGCGCAAAAAAGCTGGTGGGGAGCGCGCGCGCTCGATGATGCTAGTGAGAGTGAGACGGTGTGTGAGCCAGGCAATTGTGGAGTGGAGTCGCGTGGCCGTGGAGATTGCATGAACGCGGTCAAGTCGCCAACCTCCGCCCGCTCGGCCGCCACGATCGCGCGCTCGCCGTTGTTCGTTTCCTAGTCGTTTCCTCGTTGTTCGGCGAACCCCGTTCGTCTGCTCCGTACCAAAATGCGTACTCGCCCCCCTGCGCGCGCGCTTACCGAGCGTGATTCATGCAGTCGTTGCGCTCGATTTCGTTAAAATGCGCCAAAGGAAAATTAGGACGAGGGGGGACAAAACGGTGCCGTCGTCGCCGCCGTCCTCGAGCGTTTTTTGGCCTTTCTTTTGTTCGAACAGACCAAAAAACTCGAAAGAAACCAAAGATGCCAAGTCCCCCCTCACGCCCCGCCGTACCCCCACATCGTGCACGCCACCGCGTCGTACACCACCGTCGACCCGGCCGGCACGAACGCCCGCGTCAGCGCCTTGGTCGCCTCCTGCGCCGCCACGCCGCCGACCGCCGCCGCCACGCAATGCAACTCCGACGCGCCCCACCGGACGACCTCAGCGCAGCAGTCGTCGTTGAGGGGTGGCGGGTGGGCGGCGGTCGCGCAGCCCCCGCCCGCTACGAGGTCGGCCAGCAGCCCGAGCGCCAGGGCGCGAAGGACGGGGACGTCCTCCTCGTGGGGGGAGCCGGCGGGGCCGGCGGCGGCGGCGGTGGCGGCGGCGGCGGCGGCGCCCGGGTCGGGCGGGGACGAGGCCGGGGACGAGGGGGCCGGGGGCGCGCCCGGGAAGCGGCCGTGGGCGGCGTAAAAGGCGTCGGCGGCGCGAAGGAGGACGTAGAGGGAGGCGGAGCGCGAGGTGGGACCCTCGTCCGCGAGGGCGGCGGCCAGGGCCTCGCCCTCGCTCGTGCTGCTCGCGCCGCCGCCGCCGCCGCCGCCCGCGCCCCCGCCTCCTCCTCCTGCCGCCGCCCCCGCGGGCCCCGCGCCGATGCTGCCGCTGCCGGCGCGGTCGGCCATGTGGTGATGATAGGCGCTGGGGTCCCCAGACGAGATTCCGCCGTCCCCACCAGCGTCAGCGCCCCCGCCCCCGTCGCCCCCGCCGCCGCCGCCGCCGCCGCCGCCATCGTCGCCGATGGCGAGCGCTGCCGCCGCCGCCGCCGCGCCGGCGGGGCCCGACCCGTACCACTCCTCCGCCAGCGTGCGCCACCGCACCACGCGCACGTGCCGAGCGTGCCGGCACGCCCGCCGCACCTCCTCAGCCGGAATCTCCGCCTCGTCGCGCCCGAGGCGCCGCAGCAGCGCGCGCAGGTGGGCGCCGACGGCCGCGGCGTCGGCCGCCGCCTTCTCGCGGTACACCCGCTGCAGCGCCACGTAGGCGGCCGTTGTGGACGCCATGTCCGGCAGCGAGCCCTCTAGCGGGGGCCGCGTGCCGCCTCCCTCGGCGCGCACAAAGGCGCGCAGGCTCGCGGCCAGCAGCCAAAACGCGGGCGCGTCGCGCGGCGGGTCGGCCGAGAGCGGGTCCTCCAGCACGGCGGCCGCCTCAGACGGCACGCGCGCGGGCGTCCAGGCGTGAAACGCCGCGCGCGCGAGCTCGTCGAAGTTCTCCTCCTCGAGCGGGGCGCCGCCCTGGTCCTCCGGCGCGCGCCGGCGCAGGGCGGCGAGCCCGGCGCGGAACGCCGCGCGCTCGTCCGGCGTGGCCGGCGCCGCGCCGCCGCGCGCGTCTCGCCACGCCGCCGCCGCCGCCACCAGCACCGCCGCAAACGGCACGTGCCGGTGCTCGCGCTCGTCCAGCGCCGCGAGTGCCTCGGCCCCCGCCGTCGCGCGCGCGTGCGCCAGGAGCTCGGGCCACGGCTCGGCCGCGCGCAGGTCGTCCACGATCGAGTCCGGGCGCGAGTCCCAAACGGGAAGCTCCGCGATCGACAAGCGGACGGTGCCGGAGAGGCCGTAGGCGCGGACGGCCAGCAAGGAGACGCGGGCGGCGCGGCACAGGGCGTCCAGGCGCAGGAGGGCCGGCTCGCGCAGGCCCGAGGCCACGACGAGGTCAAACGGCGGGGAGGGGTAGGCCGGCGCGCGGTCGGGGTCGCAGGGGCGGGGCGCGGCCTGGGCGTTGGCGGCGGCGGCGGCGGCGGCGCGGTCGGGCGGCGAGGCGGCGCGGGGACCCGTCACAAACTCGGGCTCGCGCCGCAGCAGCGCCTCCGGCTCATCCTCCACGTACGACCCGCGCGCCTCCTCGTTGAGCTCCCCCAGCAGGGCCGCGACGCAGCGCGCGCGCGGCTCGCCCAGGCGCTCGCGGGCGCAGAGCCAGTTGTTACCGAGGTCGCGGGCGCAGACGGCGGCGCCGTCGACGACGGTGAAGGCGGCGATGCCCGCGAGCACGAGGTTTTTCAGGGTCTCGGTGCCCGCGGGGCCCGCGCCGAGCAGGGCGACGCGGGCGCGCTCGAGGCGGGCCTGGCCCTCGGGGCCCCAGACGCGGACCTGGCGGTCGTAGCGCTTGTTGGGGGCGGCGGCGGAGGGGGCGGCCGCTCGGGCCGCGGACGCCGGCGGAGGGGCGGCGGCCGCTGCCGCCGCCGTTGTGGTCGCCGCTGCCGGATCCATCAAGCGCTCGTTCTTTGTTAATAAGGGCGCGCGCCGAGCGGTGGATCAGACGTGCGACGGCGGGGCGCCGTGTGCAGGCGCGTGCACGTGCCCCCAGCAAGCCGTGCGTGACGGGAAGGAAGGCGCGTCCCCAGGTTTCGAGGTGTTGTCGAGTAACGTGGAGGGGTGTTTTGTGGGTCACTGCGGTGCGCTGCTATGGTGCGCCGTGTCCTCTGGCGCTCGGAGAAAAGTGTGGGAGGCAGGCAGGGGGACAGAAGCACAAGAGGATCACGCGGCCTCGGTGATGCGCGCCGCCGCCGACGCTCGCGCGCCGCTGGCGCCTGCCGCCAACGCCTGTCGCGGTCTCTCGAACCAACCCCTCTCAAAGATGTCCGCCTCTCCGCCACGCCCTCTGTTGTGCGCCCCTAAACCCCTTGTCAATCTTTACTTCTTCGGAGGAAGAATGCTCTCTTCTCGCGCCGGCGTCCTCGCCCAGGCGCACCAGCAGCACCAGACGCGCCTCCCCCTCGCCCCTGCCTCGCCGCGGCAACTTCGCGCGCCCGTGCGCCCGCCCGCCGCCGCCCGCACCAGGTTTGTACTGTCTTGGAGCTACTGGATCACGACTGATGACGCCGTCCGACCGATTGGTGGAACGCCGTCGTAACCAGGAGAGACGGGTGTGATCAGTCACGGGACGACTTTTCCCGCCCCTTCCAGCCGCCAATGTGACCCTCACCCGCGCGACCGCCGTTGTTCTCCCCCAATGCGGTCCTCACGACGACGACGATGTCAACAACACTCACCGACGGCCTGCTTCACCCCCCTCCCTGGACCCGATCGCCACACACAAAAACACAAAAAACAGCGTCGTGCCGCGCGCGATCGCCGCCGCCGCGCCGCCGCGCGCGCCCGCCGCCCGCCGCGCGACGCGCCGGACGCGCGCGCTCGTCCGCGCCATGGCCGCTGGTAAGGGTGGTTTTGGCTCTCTCTCTCTCTCTATCTGCATTTTCGAAGGGGGACACTCGCTCACCGCCCATAATCCGCTCACACGACAAACAAACGAAACAAAACAAACGAAAAAAACAAAAAAACCGACAGCCGCCGGCTCTGCGGGCCGCGCGCTCATCTCTGTCTCCGACAAGGCGGGCCTCGCCGAGCTCGCCAGGGGCCTGTCCGACCTCGGGTACGAGATCGTGTCCACGGGCGGCAGCGCCGCGGCCATCGAGGCCGCGGGCGTGCCCGTGAAGAAGGTGGAGGAGGTGACGGGGTTCCCCGAGATGCTCGACGGTGCGTGTTGTTTCCGTTTTTTGCGTTTCGTTTTCTTCTCTCGAGGCGGCGTTTGCTTTTTTGTTTTGGGGCGGTTACGGCGCTCGCTCGCCCGCTCGCCCTCGCTCGCCCTCTTCGTCCCGCACGCAGCGAGATTCGCGAGACCGACGTCGCCCCTACAAACCATCGCTCAAAAAACACGCCCCCATCGCCCGCCGCCGCCGCCGCCGCCGACGCCGCAAAACCACACACCCAAACACACGACCCCCAAACACCACCACAGGCCGCGTCAAAACCCTCCACCCGGGCGTCCACGGCGGCATCCTCGCAGTGCGCGCCAATCCGGGCCACAGCGCCGCCCTGGCCGAGCACGGCATCGCGCCGATCGACGTCGTCGCCGTCAATCTCTACCCCTTTCGCGCGACGGTGACACGCTCGCCGGCGCCCTCGTTCGACGAGGGGGTCGAGAACATCGACATCGGCGGGCCGGCGATGATCCGCGCCGCGGCGAAGAACCACGCGGACGTGGCGGTGGTGGTGGACCCGGCCGACTACGCGCCGCTGCTCGAGGCGCTAGCGGCCGAGCAGGAGCAGAAGGGGCGCGCGGGCGGCGGCGGCGCGGGCGGCGGCGAGGGGGGGCCGGCGGGCGGCGCGCGGTCGGCCGAGGGCGCGGCCCTGCGCAAGCGCCTGGCGTGGAAGGCTTACCAGCACACGGCGTCGTACGACGCGCAGGTGGCCGAGTGGCTGTGGGCCCAGGGGGCGGGCGGCGGCGGCGAGGACGGCGGCCCGAGCGCGCCGCCGCCCGAGCTGACGATCCCGCTGCGACTGGCGCTGCCGCTCCGCTACGGCGAGAACCCTCACCAGCGCGCCGCCTTTTACGCCGACCTGTCGCTCGCCGAGGCGGGGCTGCGCTCGGGCGTCGGGCACAGCGTGCAGCATCACGGCAAGGAGATGAGCTACAACAACTACCTCGACGCGGACGCCGCCTACACCACCGTCTCTGACTTTCCGGCGCCGTGCTGCGTCGTCGTCAAGCACACCAACCCTTGCGGCGTGGCCACAGCGGCGGCCGACGACCCCGCCGCCCTGCTCGAGGCCTACCGCGCCGCCGTGCGCGCCGACCCCACCTCGGCCTTCGGGGGCATCGTCGCCTTCAACCGGCCCGTGGACGCCGGCATGGCGCGCGAGATCCGCGAGTTCAGGTCCCCCTCGGACGGGGAGACCAGGATGTTTTACGAGATCGTCATCGCCCCTGGCTACTCGCCCGAGGGCCTCGAGATCCTAAAGGGCAAGTCCAAGGCGCTGCGCATCTTGGAGGCGCCGCTCCGGCCGCCCGCGGGGAGGCAGCTGAGGCAGGTGTCGGGCGGGTGGCTGTGGCAAGCAGCGGACGACCGCACTCCCGTCGGCAAGAGCGGGGGCGAGGGCGAGGGCGGCGGCGGCGGCGGCGGCGGCGGCGTCGAATTCACGGTTGTTTCGGAGGCTCAGCCGACGGCGGCGATGCTAGAGGACCTGGCGACGGCCTGGCGGTGCGCCAAGCACGTCAAGTCCAACGCCATCGCCGTGGCGAAAGGCGGGCGCATGCTCGGCATGGGCTCGGGGCAGCCCAACCGCGTCAAGTCGACGCAGATCGCGCTCGAGAAGGCCGGGGATGAGGCCAAGGGCGCCGCGCTCGCCTCGGACGCCTTTTTCCCTTTTTCGTGGGGAGACTCGGTCGAGCTGGCCTGCCAGGCCGGGGTGGCGGCCATCGCGCACCCGGGCGGGTCGATCCGGGACGAGGACGCGGTCGCGTGCTGCAACAAGTACGGCGTCGTGCTGGTGACGACGGGCGTGCGGCACTTCAAGCACTGACCTACCCCTGGTCTTTTTATTTTCGTGTTTTTGTGTGTGTGCGAAAAGTCTCGGGAGGGCTTCGCGACCAGACAGCGACCACTGTTGTTTCCTTTTCACGAGACATACACAAAAGCTCTCGGTCATAGATTCAGAGATCTACCTCCCCGTCGGCCACGCGCTCGTGCCCGCGCGCGCCTTGCCCCGCGACCGCATGTCCTCCGACCAGTCGGCGTACGTCTCGCTGTCCCCCTTTGCGTCCTTCCACTCGAATTCTCCCGCCTCCCCCAGCGCCACCGTGTCGCCCTCGCGCACGCCGGCGGCGCGCAGCGCGGCGTTGACGCCCGAGACGTCGAGGACCTTCTGGAAGCGGCGAACGGCCTCGTAGTAGTCCCAGTTGGTCATGCGGGTGAAGCGCTCGAGGGCGGGGCCGCGCACGAGGAAGGTGCGGGGCGCGCCGCCAACTGGCCGGGGCGCGGGCGGCAGCGCGCCGCCGGCCAGGTGCTTGCTCCGGCGGCGCTGCTCGCGGCGCGAGAGCAGCGAGGAGGGCGTCGAGCTAGCGTCGCCGAACGCGGCGGCGGCGGCCTCCTGGGCGCGCGCGCCAAAGCCGTCGTACTCGTCGTCCTCTCCTTCTTCGTCGTCGTCGCCGAAGCCGTCCGCGCCCGGGACGTAGCGCGGGCCGCCCGCCGCGCCGCCGGCCGCCGCCGACGCGCGCTTGGGCCGCCCGCGGCGCACCGCCGCCGCCGCCGCCGCCTCGTCCCCCTCGTCCTCCTCGCCGTCCGACCCGTAGCCCTCGTGCTCGGCCAGCAGCTCCACCGTAAAGTCGTCGATGCGCGACGCCGAGTCGAACCGCCGCGGCACCGCCGTCCGGTTGAGAGCGTCGGTCGTGAGCTCGGGGCTCGCCCGCGCCCGCGCCGCCGCTTCCTCGGCCGCCAGCCGCGCGGGCCCGGCCCCCTCGGCCGCGGCCGCCGCGCGCCGCGCCGCCGCGGCCCGCGTGCCGTCCTCGGCCGCCTCGGCCGCGTCCATCGCGTCCAGCAGGGCGCGCGTGCCGCGCACGAGCTCGGGCACCCCGCGCCCTGTCACAGCGCTCACGGCGAAAATCGCGCCCGGCGCCAGCCCCACCTCCTCGACCAGGCAGTCGCGCACGAGCTCCCAGTAGTCCCCCGAGTCGGGCAAGTCGGTCTTGTTGTACGCGACGACCTGCGGCTTGTCCGCGAGCTCCGGAGAAAAGAGGGCGAGCTCGGCGTTGGTCGCGCGCAGGTCGCCGACAGGGTCGGGCGACGACCCGTCAACCACGTGCACGATGGCGCGGCAGCGGCTGACGTGGCGCAGGAACTCGTGCCCGAGCCCGCGGCCGTCGTGCGCCCCCTCTAGGAGTCCCGGGATGTCGGCAAAGACCGTGGTGCGAAAGTCGTGCTCGCACACGCCCAAATTTGGGACGAGCGTGGTGAAGGGGTAGGCGGCGATTTTGGGGCGCGCCGCTGTCAGCACGGAGAGCAGGGTGGACTTGCCCGCGTTGGGGACGCCGACCAGTCCGACGTCCGCGACCACGCGCAGCTCCAGGTCGAGCCACACCTCCTCTCCCGGCTCGCCGCGCTCGGCCAGGGCCGGGGCCGTGTCGCGCGCCGTCTTGAACGCCTCGTTGCCGCGCCCGCCGCGCCCGCCGACGCACAGCAGCGCGCGCTGGCCCGGGGCGACCAGCTCTGCAAGCGGGGCGTCGCCCTCGGCCGCGTCGCGCGCGCGCACGATCGTGCCGAGCGGCACGGGCACCTCGGCGTCGCCGCCGTCGGCCCCGTGGCACTGCGACCCTTTCCCCGGCACGCCGTCGCGCGCGCGCCAGTGCACGTGGTGCCGGAAGGGCGTAAGCGAGTTGAGCTCAGGGTCGGCGACGGCCCACACGTTGCCCCCGCGCCCGCCGTTGCCGCCGTTGGGCCCCCCGCGCTCGACGTAGGGCTCGCGGCGGAAGGCGACGCACCCGGCGCCGCCGTCTCCCGCCTTGACGCTGATGCGGGCGGTGTCGAAGCAGCGGACGGCGGCGGGAAGGCGCTTCTTGCCGCCGCCGCCGCCCGCCCGAGAGCGGCCGCCCTCGTCGTCGTCGTCATCGTCGTCGTTGCCGACGCCGTTGATGCCGCGGCCGTTGTTGCGCCGCACGGGCAGGCCCCCGTACTGCTCCATGGCCGCGGCCACGACGGCCGCGTCCTCGGCCTCCGCGGCGGCATCGTAGTCGTCGTCGTCGTCGAGCGCCCCGGGGGGCGCGGCCGCGCGCCCGCCAAAGACGTCGTCGTCGTTGTCGTCGTCGTCGTCGTCGTCGTCGTCGCCGCCGCCCAGCAGGGCCGCCGCCGCCGCCGCCTCTGCCGCGGCCGGCGCGGTCGGGTCGCCTCCGCCGCCGCCCCCGCGCTTGCTGCGGCGGCGCTCTTTGCTGCCCGCGGCGATCTCCAGCAGGCGCGAGGACCAGTCGCGCTTGGCGGCGGCGCCCTCGGCGGCCACGACCGCGGCCGCCGACGGAAGGCGAAGCGCCCCCAAGAGGGGGGCCTCGGGGCCGGCCGCGGGCGCGCCGCCCCCGCCGCCGCGCCCCGGCGCCGCCGGCCAGTCGTGGTCGGGCAGCGCGGTCAGCGCCGGTTTCTGGTCGGCAGGCGCGCGCGGGGTGCGCTTGACCGACGACTTGGGCCCGAGCGCCACGCAGCGCAGGGCCAGCCGGCGGCCGCCGCCGAGGAGGACGCCGCGGGGGCCGCCGGCGGGCGTGCGCGCCGCCGTCGCCGGCGCGGCCTGCGGCGGCAGCGGGCGTCCACCGCGGTGCATCGCCTTTTTTTGTTGTTTGGCTTGGGTTAGCGCTCTATGCGCCGGTGCTGGACTATGGGCCGGTGCGTAGGATGCTTGGTGTGTGCGCGAGAAGGTGTGTCGGGGGGGCACGAGAGAGAGGCGGCAGGCGCGGAGCCGTCGACAGTCGCCTTTTTCGTTGTCGACTGCGCGCGCAAGAGCGGCCCTGTTCAGGTCCCCGGGCAATGCGCGGATGCACAGGTACGGATGCAATGGTCGTTGGTATCGGCAAGCGGGGCCGGGGAGCGGGCTTGCCGTAGGGCAGACGAGGAGGGAGGCGGCTGCTGTGTCGGTGCAAAGGAGAGGAGGACGATGCTGACACGCCGTGCTGATTCGTGAGTGAACAAGTCAGCTTGGTTTGATCGTGTTGGAGCGGATGAACACGGTGTGAGACGGAGGACCGCTTGCCAGCTTTCTAACGCGGGAACCGACGGTGCGACAGCGACGACGGAAGCCACAACCGGCGGCGGCGACGAGGCGGCACGGCTTGCTTCTTCTCGTGCACACGGCTGTGTGCACGAGAAGAACAGAGCACTCTAGCTCGCCTCGCGGACCTCGGCGCGACGCGGCGGCGGCGGCGGCGGCCCGGGCTCGGGCTCGGGCGACGGGGACGGCGGCGGCGCGGGCGCGGTGCACGGCAGCAAGAAGTACGTGTCGACAGGCGGCAGGCGCGTCCGCCGGCCCCACGGCAGCGCCGTCGTCACCGAAAAGCTGCCGCGCAGGAAAAAGACGAGCTCGCGCGGGTAGGTGAAGCAGGCGCTGAAGAGGATGGCCGAGTAGCGGCGCGGGAGGGACGAAGCGTCGATGTGCACGCGGATGGGCGGGAAGCCTTTTGCGCGCCGCGCCTTGCCGCCGCCGCCGCCGCCGCCCCCCTTGCCGTCGCCGCCCTTGCCGTCGCCGCCCTTGCCGTCGCCGCCGCCCTTGCCGCCGTCGTCGTCGCCCCCCTTGTCGTCGTCGTCGTCGTGCCTCCCGCGCCCGCCCCCCCTCCGCCCCCCGGGCGCCACGACCGCGCGCACCCGCACCAACCCCTCCCCCCCGCCCCCAGAACCGCCCCCGCCCCCATCCCCGCCGCCCCCGTCCCCGCCCCACCCGCCGCCCGCCGTGCGCGTGCGCGCCGGCACCCGCGCGGGCCCCACGCGCGCCCGGCCCGCCTCGGCGTCGTAGTAGGCGACCGACAGCTCGCCCTCGAGCACGGCGGGCACAAAGTTGGGGTTGTAGCACCCGATCTCGGCCACCAGGTCGATGCGGTAAGTCAGCGTGCTGCCGTTGAACGACATGGTGGGGGAGGTCACGACGATTCCGCCGGCCTCGAATCCGCGCGGCACGGCGACGAAGACGGCCGAGGCGGCCAGCAGCGCGCACGCGGCCAGGGCGAGCAGCAGGGCGCGCGCGCTGCGCGGGCGCAGGCGCGCGTCGGACAGGGGCACCAGGGCGAGGTAGCGCGAGGCCGGGCCGCGGCGGCGGCCGGGCGCGCCGGGCCCGAGGGCGGCGGGCGCCTGGGGAAGCAGCGGGACGCCGAGCGGTGGCGCCCACAGGTCGTACGCCGCCGCCACCGCCGCCGCTTGCGCCGCCGCCGCCGCATTGCCGCCGCCGCCGCCGCCGCCGCCGCCGCCGCCGCCGCCACCGCCGTTGCTCGCCGTCGGGGGGTAAGCGACGGCGGGCGTCGAGCCGCCGAGCGGCGGCGGAAAGTGCGACCCGGGCGCGACGGCCGAGGCGCCGTGCAGGCTACCGCCGGCGCCGCCTGCGGCGCCGCCGCCGCCGTCGTGGCGGTGCGCGGGCGCCTCGGCCGAGGCGCGCGCCTCGGCCGACAGCCACGCCGCCAGGGCGGCGCCCGTGCGCGGCTGCTGCTGCTCGTGCTGCTGCTGCTGCTGCTGCTGCTGCTGCTGCCTTTTGCTGGCGGCAGCAGCGGCGGCCGACCCCGACGACGGCAGCGGCGACGGCAGCGCCGACGGCAGCGGCAGCGGCAGCGGCTGGGGCGACGCCTGGCGGCTCATGCGCGCGCCCGCCGACAGGGCGGGGCTCGCCGGCGCGCCTGACTGGTCGCCAAGGCCGTACGAGCGACGGCCAAGGGGGGGCAGCGTCAGCGGAGGCGGGGGCCCCGCGCCTGACGCGCCGCCGCCGCCGCCGCCGCCGCCGCCCAGGATTGGCGAGGGCGGGCCGGCGGCGGCGGCGGCTGAGGAGGCGGGGTAGGGGTCGTTGCCGCTGCCGGCCGACCATCGCCTCCGCCAGTTGAACAGGCCAGCCGTGTGGGCGCCGCCGTCTGCTGCCGCGGCCGTCGAGGGCGCGGTCGTCGTCGCTGCTGCTGTTGCTCCGGGTGCTGCGGCCGAGAAGGCCCCGTCGCTGGCGCCGCCGCCGGCCGCCGGCGCGCCGCCCGCGCCGCCCCGTCGCGAGGCGGCGTTGGCTCGCCGGCGCTGCCTCCGCTGGTCCGCCGCGAGTCGCGCCTCCTCCTCGGGGCTCAGCGCCGTCTGCTCAAAGTGCGGAAGCCGAGCGCCGTTGGGCGCGCCGCCGCCCTCGAAGTGGACGTATCCGTCCATCCTTGCGTTTCGGGATTGATCGATTGATCGATTGATTTGTCTCTTCTCTTTGGTTGATGCTTTCTACACGCTGCAGGATGGGTTGGTCACCAACCGTTGATGATGATGGTGGTGGCGGTGTGATTCATCGGTTGGATGCAGGCGTGGTGGTTTGTGTTTTGATCCGCGCGACGCAACAACATCGCGACCAGTGCGAACAACATCGCCACTCCTCGCTCTCTCTCCCTCCCCTGAACTGGTCTGCCCCTTCCTCTCTCAGGCCGTACAATACACGCGTAGTACCACCAATTGCGCCCACATAGGCGTCCGCACCCCTACCGTTCCATCCAAAAGAGGACGCGAACTCCCTCTTCTCCTCTCCCTAAAACAACGCGGACGCGACTCTTTTCTCTCGTCGGTCCCAGTCGCGCGCGAGGCTTGGTCGGCCCCCAACGCGCGCCAACATGCTCGCGTCCAGCCGCTGCGCCGGCGCGGCCAGCACCTCGGGCCGCCCGGCGGCCCAGCAGAAGGCCGCTCGCGGGCTCGCCGCCCTCCCCGTCCGGGGTGAGTTTTCAGCGCGGTCGCCCGCGCGCGCGCCCCCCTCCCAGACCAATCGCCGCCTGCCCGCTGTGGATGCGGCCGCCGGTGCGCACCGGAACGCATCTGCGCACGGTGGCGCCTTGGGCACCTCACCGCCCCGGCGTCCGGTTGTCAGCAGGGGCGAGGGCCTCGTCGCCGTCGCCTACGTTGCGCGGTCGCGAGCGGCTCCGCGCGCTGACGCCGACGCGCGCCCCTTCTGTCTCTCTCCCTCTCACGCGCCCCCCTTTTCTCCCAAATCCCCCGCCCAACACACTGCAACAGGTCGCCGCGCAGTCAGCACCCCCGCCTCCTCCCCCCGCGCGCGCCGGCCCTCGGCCAAGGCGTCCGCCCTCGTCGCGCCGCCCATCGCCGGCGCCGACGTCGGGCCCAAGGACGCGCCGCTGCCGTCGCTCTTCCCGCCGGACCTGCCGCCGTTGGCGCCGGTGAGTAACCCTATTTTCTCATTTGCTTGCGGCGTTTTTTGCGAGCAAGGCGGGGAGCACAACCGTCCCCGTCCTACGTGCCCCCGGTGTTGTTCTGACCCCTTGTCCTCCCACTCAACCCAAAAAAAAAACGAAAAAAAAACACAACAGGGCGCCCCCAAGCTGCGCGTCGCCATTGTCGGCGGCGGCCTCGCCGGCCTCTCCACGGCCGTCGAGCTGCTCGAGCAGGGGCACGAGGTCGACATCTACGAGGGCCGGCCCTGGGTCGGCGGCAAGGTCGGCTCTTACGTCGACCGCGCAGGCAACCACGTGGAAATGGGCCTGCACGTCTTCTTCGGCTGCTACTTCAACCTCTTCCGCCTGATGGCCAAGGTGGGGGCGCTCGAAAACCTGCTCGTCAAAGAGCACACGCACACGTTCGTCAACGCCGGCGGGGACGTGCGCGAGCTCGACTTCCGGTTCGACGTGGCGGGCGCCAAGATCGGCGCGCCGCTGCACGGCCTCAAGGCGTTCTTCACAACGCCGCAGCTCACCACCGCCGATAAAGCGGCGAACGCGCTCGCGCTGGGCACCAGCCCCATCGTCCGCGCCCTGTTCGACCCCGAGGGCGGCATGGCCTCGATCCGCGCGCTCGACGGCGTGTCCTTCCGCGACTGGTTCCTCGGAAAGGGCGGGTCGGCGCACAGCCTCGAGCGCATGTGGGACCCGATCGCGTACGCCCTGGGGTTCATCGACTGCGAAAACATCAGCGCCCGCTGCATGCTAACCATCTTTCAGTTTTTCGCCACCAAGACGGACGCGTCGGTGCTGCGGATGCTCAACGGCTCGCCCGCCGACCGCCTGCTCAAGCCGATCGCCGACCACGTGGCGAGCAAGGGCGGGCGCATCCACGTGCGGCAGGGGTGCCGCGAGGTGCTGTTTGCGGAGGGCGCGGGCGAGGGCGGCGCGCCCGTGGTGACGGGCCTGCGCATCGGCGGCCGGGCGGGAGGCGACGGCCGCGTGGTCGTCGCCGACGCCTACGTCGCCGCGCTCGACGTGCCCGGCGCGCAGCGCCTGCTGCCGCCCGCGTGGCGCCGCTACCCCCAGTTCGACAACGTGTACAAGCTCGTCGGCGTGCCCGTGATCACGGTGCAGCTGCGGTACGACGGCTGGATCACCGAGCTGGCGGGCAAGGAAGGCGGAATGATGGAGACACAAGGGCCGGGCGGGCAGGCCAAGGCCCGCGGCATCGACAACCTTCTCTACAGCGCGGACGCCTACTTCAGCTGCTTCGCCGACCTGGCGCTCACGTCGCCCGCCGACTACTACAAGGAAGGGGAAGGCTCCTTGCTGCAGGCGGTCATCACGCCCGCGGACGACTACATGTCGTGGACGAACGAGCGGCTGGCGGCAGAGACGGACCGGCAGGCGCGGCGCCTGTTCCCCTCGGCGGCCGGGCTCAAGCTGACGTGGCACTCTGTGGTCAAGATCGCCCAGTCCCTCTACCGCGAAGCCCCTGGGATGGACCCCTTCCGCCCGGACCAGGCCACGCCCGTGCCCAACTTTTTCCTCGCGGGCTCGTACACCAAGCAGGACTACATCGACTCGATGGAGGGGGCCACGCTGAGCGGGCGGCAGTGCGCGGCGGCGGTCGCCTCGCGCTCGCAGGGGGTCTTGGCGGCGGCGCGCGCGGCCGAGGCGGCGCGCGCGGCGTCGGGGGCGCGGGAGCTGGCGGCGGTGTAGGGGCTCTCTTGTTCGCAGGGGCGCGGTGGTGGTGGGGGCCGCGTCGGAGCCACGACGATTCTTTATCTAGGGCGCGTCGTTCTTCGCTTCTTTTGCGCTCTCTGCTCTCTTTGCCCCCCCGGCCGGGCGGCGCCCGCTCATTTTTGGACCTTTTCTTTTCGCAAACGAATCTCCATCGTGTGTTACGACCGTCGTGATGCGGCAAGGATGCTCTTTCTCTTTTGGAGTGCGCTGAGTTTCTCTTTCTCTTTTCTCGGACCCCAGTCTCAAACACAGGCGGCCGTCCCTCCCGCCGCCGCAGCCCGCTGCAGCGCCGCCACGCCGCGCCGCCACGCGCCGCCCGCCGCCGCCGCCGCCGCGTCCGCCCCTTGCCCCCCGACCGCATCGACCACCGCCGCCCCTCCCAGAGCGCGCGCGATCGCGTGGCTGCGCTGCTGCCGCTGCTGCTGCCGCCGCCGCTCCTGCGCCGCGCCGTTATCCCCTCCTCCGCCCTCGTCCTCCTCGTCGTCCTCCCCCTCCTCCCCCTGGTGCCCGCGCCGGCGGTGCGACTTCTCGAGCGCCGCCGCAATCTCAAACGCCCGCGCCGTCACCCCCTCGGGCAGCGCGCCCGTCGCGCGCGCCAGCAGCACGCCATAGTGCAGCGCGGCGTCGCCTCCTTGCTGGTCCCGCTGCTGCCCCTGCTGCACGTGCCCCTGACCGGTCGGCAAAGAGGAGGACGCGGGCTCGAGGCGCCAGCGGAAGCGCAGGCCGGCGGCGGCGGCGGAGGACGACGCGCCGCCGCGGCCGCCGCCGCCGCCGAACGCCCCCTCCTCCACGTCGACGCGCATGCGCCACACGCGGCAGCGGCGCGGGTAGCAGCGCGCAAGGCCCTCGAGCCCGCGGTAGTGCGTCGCGACGAAGGCCACGCACGCGGACGACGCAGGCGAGGACGCAGAGGCCAGCAGGAGGCGCTCGGCCGCGGCCCAGGCCAGCGCCGTCCCATCGGCCGTGCCCGTCGCTCGCCCGGGCTCGTCGAGCAGCACCAGGGCGGCCGACTGCGGGACCGCGCCGCCCGCCGCATTTGGGGCGGCGGCGTCCAGGGCGCGCGCCAAGCCGTGCATCTCGGCGACAAAGTGGCTCGCGCCCGCGCCGGCGCCAGCGCCGGCCCCGCCCGCCGCCGCCGCCGCCTCGACCGCCGCGTCATCCTCGTCCTCGTCATCGCCCGCGCCGCCGCCGCCGCCGTCCCCCTCGCCTGGCCCGCCGCCCCCCCTTCCCGCCGAGAAGCGCGCCACGATGCGCCCAAAGGGACGCATGGCGCACGCCTCGGCGGGCACGAAGCAGCCGGCCTGCGCCAGCACCGCCGCCACGCCCACCTGGCGCAGGTAGGTGGTCTTGCCGCTGGCGTTGGGGCCGGCGATCAGGTGCAAGGAGGCGCCGCCGCCGCCGCCACTGCCGCTGCCGGCGGCGGTGGCGGCAGCAGCGACGTCGTTGGGCACGTAGCCGCCCGCGGCGCCGGCGGCAGCCGCCGTCCCACCCCCTCCAGCGCCGCCGCCGCCGCCGCCGCCGCCGTAGCGCGCCTGGCGCCGCCCGCCCAGGCCCGCGTCGGCCGCCTCGTGCGCCGCCTCGCCCGCGCCCCGCTCGTAGAGCGGGTGGCGCCCCGCGCGCACGACCAGCGCGCCCCCGGCCGCGGCCCCGCCGGCCAAGGCCGGTAGCAGCACGGGCCTCACCCACCGCCCGCCGCCGCTCTCGCCCACCGCGCGCGCCATCGCCAGCAGCAGGTCCGCCAGCGACGCCGCGTCGACGGCGCGCAGCAGCTGCGGCATGCGCGGCAGCACGTGGCGCTCGAGCAGCCGCTGCAGCGCGCGCTCGGCGTGCAGCAGGCAGTCGCTTGCGGCGTCGCGCAGGCGGGCGTTCAGGGCGTTGAGCTCGTGCGTGGTGCACCACAGGAGCTGCTGGCGCTGCGGCGGCTGCTGCTGCTGCTGCCGGCTCTGCTGGGCGGCAGGGCCGTTGCCGCCGCCGCCGCCACCGCCGCCGCGCGCGCGCCCGCCGCCCGCCGACCAGCCGCCGCCGCCGCCGAGGATGAGGAACCTGGGCAGCGCGCCGCCACCGTCCTCGCCCTCGCCCTCGCCGCCGATCGACGCCTGTCCGCGCGCGATGGCCTCGGGCACCTGCAAAAAGAAGCCGAGGCGGGCCGAGTAGCGCACGCCAAATCCTGCCGCCGAGACAGGCGGGGCGGCAGCGGCGGCGGAGGCGGCGCGGCGGGACGACGAAGGGGCGGAACCGGCGGCAGCGGCAGACGAAGTAGAGGCGGCGTAGCGGCGCAGGTCGGCGCGCAGGCCGTCGGCCAGCGCGTGCACGGCCTCGGTCAGGCGGCAAAAGGTGGCGCGCGCCACGTCGAGGAGGCCGTCCCCGCCGGCCTTGACGGCGAAGCAGACGTTGATGCGCGCGGCAAAGGGGCCGCGGCTCGCGGGCGCGGCGGCGGCGGCAGCATCAGACCCGGCGCCGTCCCCGTCCTCGTCGCCGCCGCTGCCGCCGCCCGCCGCCCCTGCGCCCGCCGCCGCCACCGACGCCGCGTCCTCTTCGAGCGTCTCCTCCAGCTTCTCCAGCACGCGCGCCAGCCGCGCGTCCGACAAGGCCCTGCCCGCCGCCGCCAGCAGCGGCGAGTCGGCGTGCGCGAACCGCAGCGCGGCGGCCAGCGGCGGCAGCGCGTGCAGCAGCGCGCGCAGGCCCACCGCCGCGTCGATGGCCGCGGCCACGCGGCGGGCCGGGTCGCGCGCGGCAGCGGCGGCGGCGGCCGCGCCCCAGCCCCCGGCGCCGGCCCCGGCCGGCGGGCGGATGGCCAGGTGCCCGACGACGCGGTCCAGATGGCGGGGCAGCCGCGAGACGGCCTCGTCGGCGACGGCGGCGAGCTGCGGCCTGGACAGCAGGGCCTCGAGGGCGCCGTGCCGCAGGCCGATGGAGCCGGCGTCGGTCAGGGGCTGCAGGAGGGCCGTGCGCAGGAGGCGCGCGCCGGCGGCGGTGGAGCAGCGGTTTAAAAAGGCGTAGACGGACGAATAGCGCTGCGCGCCGCCCGACTGCTGTTGCTGCTGCTGGGGCTGCTGACGCGACGGCGCCTGCTGCTGCCGATGCTGCTGCTGGCGTTGCTGCCACCACCCGCCACCAGACCCACCACCCGCGCGCGGCAGCAGCTCGAGCGCGTCGACCGTCTGGGGGTCGAGCAGCGTGTGCTGCCGGTTGAGCGGCGCGTACACGACGCGCAGCGAGCGCGGCGCGACGCCCGCCGCCCCCGAGAGGTCGCGCGCCGCGCGTTGCAGCAGCGCGCCGGCGGCGCCAAAGGCCAGGTAGTGGGAGCGGCGGTGGTGCGCGTGCACGGCAGCGGCGGCGGCGGCGGCCTCCTCCTCGCTCTCCTCCTCGCCTTCTTGGACCTCTCCGGCGCCGGCGGGGTGGTGGGTTTTTGTCGCATGGGCCGCACCTCCTCCTCCTTCTGCCGCCGCCGCCTCCGCCGACGACGTGCCTCCCGCGACCAAGGCGAACGCCGCCGCCACCGCCACCGCCAAAAAGCCCTCGCCGTCGTCCCACAGGCAGCGCGGCAGCGACACGAGCGGGTGGCCCGCGGCCGCCACGGCGCGCGCGACCCCGCCCGTGGCGGCGTGCTCGGCGGCTGAGGCAGCGCTGTCGACGATGGCGACCGAGGCGAGCCTGGGCGGGCCGCCGTCCGCCGTCGCCGTTGTCGTCGCCGCCGCCCGCGACCCGGCCGCCGCCGCCGCCGCAAGCGCCAGTGTCAGGCCCGCGAACGAGCGCCCCTGCTCCGCGAACGCGTCGAGCGTGAGAGTAGCCGTGTCCAGGTCGAGCACGGCGATCCCGACCTCGCGCGCGCGGTTCTCGAGGACAGCCGCGTGCACGCGCGAGGGAGGAGGAGGGGGCGGCGGGCGCGCGGCGGGCGGCGCTGGTGGTGGTGGGTTGGGGGCGTCGACGCGCGCGCTCAACGACGCACCCCGGCGTTGTTGCATCGTGTTTTTCTTGGGGTAGTGGTTTGTTTTAAGAGATTGTGGGTCGGTGTGATGCGTCCCGATATTACTCCCAACACGATGAGGAGCGCGAATGATAGAGCGTGACGTAGGGATTGACAGAGCGAGTTATGGAATTTATTTGTTGGACTCCGCCGCTCGTCGGCGTCTGCGGTTCGTTCCAAAGAAAATCACGCCCCCGCCAGCGACGCCCTCCTCGCCCCGCACGGCGCCTCGAGCCCGGCCCCAGTCCTGCCGGTGCTGGGGCACCACTTGCGCCCGTTGGAGAAAAGCAGGTCGGCGTCCTCGATCGCGGCGACGCGCTCAAACTCGGAGCTCTCGCCGGCGTCGTCGGCCGCCGGCGCGGCGCCCGCGACCACCGCCTCGGGCGCCAGGCCCAGCGCCTGCCTCAGGAGCCTGAAGCCCGTCACGCTGCGGTACATGCGCCACAGCAGGGCGCCGTAGCGGCGCTCGGCCTCGCCCGGCCACTCGAGCGGGCCGATCTCAGAGGCGCGGAGGAAGCGCCCGGTCGCCGCCTCCCAGGAGAGCGCGCGCAGCGAGGCGGCGCTCATGGGCGCGGGGTCGTCGCGCAGGGCGCGCGCGAGGTGGGCGGCGAACTCGTCGGGCGTGCGGTAGATGAGGCAGTTTTCTGCGTGTGTTGTTGGTGTTCTTGTTGGGCGTGGGTTATCGGGGGCGGGGGGGTGAGTTGAGAGTTTCTTTCGCTTTTCGTTCTTGCAAAGGGGGGCGCGTCTTCTCTCTCTTCTCGGAAAAGGACGAGAGACCGCCGGAAAGCGCAAAGGCGCAAAAAAAGGCGCAAACGCGCAAAGGCGCAAAAAAAGGCGCAAACGCGCAAATGCGCCCGAGCCCCCCGAAACCAAATAGCCCCGACCGACACCACTTCTCTCTCACCAAACTGCCGGAAGAACTCGTTGCACGGCAGCTCCTCCACCACGGCCCACTTGCCCATGGCCAAAGCCTCCGCGGTGGTGGTGGCGACGACGTCGCTCGTCGAAGGGTTGAGAAAAACGCGGTAAGGTCCGACGACCGAGGCGTCCGAGTGGTCGGCGGGCCCCTTGAAGCAGACGCGGAGGCCGCGGCCCTCGGCCTCGCGGCGGATGGCGTCGAGGTCCTCGCCGCCGCCGTACAGGTCGACGACGGAGGAGGAAGGGGCGGGGGCGGGGGGCGAGCGCCCGCCGCCGACGCCGTTGACGCCGACGCCGCCGTTAGCGTCGCCGACGCCGTTGGCGCCGGCGCCGCCGCCGCCGCCGCCGCTGTCCGGCGAAAGCTTTCGCTGCTCCTCCTTTTTCTGCACGTGGTCGAGCAGCTCGACGAGCTCGCGCCACCCCTTGCCCCACACGGCCTTGCCGATGAAGTAGGCGCCCTTGGTAAAGGGGGAACGCGCGGGCGCCCGCTCTTCCCCCTCCCCCTCCGCTTCCACGGCGCCCGCCCCTGCCGTCGCCTTTGCCGCCGCCGCCGCCGCCGCTGCCCCCTGCTCCAAAAAGCACGACGCCACCCCGTGCACGTTGCACGTCACCTGCCGCGGCAGCTGCTGCACCGCGTCCGACAGCTTGATCACCTTGTGGCAGTGCAGGCGGCACGTCCACTTGTTTATCCGGCAAAGCGCCGACGAAGCCACGGCGCCACCGACCGCCCCGCCGGACCCGCCGCTCAGGCCGCTCGCCACGTAGCTCAGGTAGTTGGTGTGCATCACCCCGACCACGTGGGCGAAGCGCGCCGTCCAGCGCGTGCGGTGCGCGAACCACGTCAGGTGCTCCGGCTCCTCCAGCACGACCGCGCACCCGGCCGCCGCCGCGTCGGCCGGCACCGCCCCCGTGACGTCCCCCGTGGGAAGGATGCTGCCGAGCGCCGGAAAATAGCGCCCCTCGTACCACGCCACGCGGAACCGAGAGGCCGGGTCGCCGAGCAGGCCCGCGCGCTTGCGGGCGTCGGACACCACGTGCTCGGCCTGCGCCTCGCGCGTCTGGAACACTTGCCCGGGAGGGTAAACGGCCGGCTGCTCGCCTGGCGGCAGCCACGGCACCAGCAGGGTGACGCGCAGGCCGCGCGCGGCCAGGTGGGCGGCGCGCAGGGCCGGGTTGACGGCGGTGCCTGTGCGCCAGGGGAGGGCGGCGGTGGTGACGACCTGTTTTGTGTGTGATTTTCGAAGGTGTGATGTTTCGAGCAAGCGCGTTTTGTTTTCGGGCATTTTGAGCGGGCGGGCACGGCGGCGGCGCGCGCCACGGTCGCCGGGACAATTTTCCGCTCCAACACACACACACAACAAAGAAAGAAAGAGAAGGGAAACATCCGCCCGCCCGTCCCTCCAGCCCGTCCACGAGAGACGGGTGACTCACCACGACGTGGCGCCCCGGCGGGTGCGCCAGCGACGAGACGCCGCACAGCAGGCGGTCCTGGCGGCGGCGGCGGCGGTCGACGCGCGACTGGCGCGTCCACTCGCCGACCGAGACGCCCGCGGCAAACGCGACGGCGAGGTTGAGCAGCGCGGGCGGCGAGGGCAGGCGGCGCGACCAGAGGGCAGACTGCGGGCTCGTCCCGGCGGCGGCGTCGTCGCTGGCGCCGACGCTGCCGGGTCGCCGCCGGCGCGCGAGGATCGAGTCGCCGCCGCCTCGTATCCGGTCGTCCTGCTCATTGGCCGCCCGCGCCCCTCTTGCTGCCATTGCTGCTGCTGCTGCTCGTGGGCGCGCGATGCGTAAGAGCCCCGTGCCTTCTGTCTCTCTCTCTCGCGTTCAAGTGAGAAAGAGATCGGGAGGAGATGACGGGGCGATGGTGGTGTGTTTGCAATCACCGCTCTGGGCGTCGAAGAATTGGCGGTGTTTGCAATCGGGTTCAAGATGTCGATGGTGATGCGGGGGGTCGCGATGTGGCGGGGGTCGGTGCACTGCTGCTCACCCGGAATAGGCACGAAATCGTGTTGCAAGATGGAAGAGGGAGGAGAGGCTTTCAGTGAAGGCTTTCACCCTTCTCGACCTGATCGCTTTTTTCTCCTTGCCTTGTCCTCGTCCCGCCAAGCCCGCATCGACATCTGCTCCTAGACCAGCGACATGAGCCTCTGACGTCGACACAAAAGCGCCCTCGACGCGCGCGCGCGCGCGTCCGGCATCGACAGTCCCCCCCCCCTCGGTTGCAGTTTACCGAAACGCCGCGCGCTCTTCCATCTTCCTCAAGCCAACCCCCGACTCCCGCGCCGGGACGATGCGTCCGCCGCAGTTGCAGCCGCTACTGCGGCGCGCGCTGCGGCGCGTCCTCTCCTCGGAGCATCCCACCAGCTGCCGCGCCGCCGCCCGCGCGCTGTGGTCGTCGTCGTCGTCGTCGTCGTCGCCCGCCCCGATCGCCGCCCCCCAGGGCCAGCAGCAACAGCGCCGCGCCCACGCGTCCGTCACCCCCCCCCCCCCCCCCCCCGCGGGCCGCGCCGCCGCCTCCGCCCCCCCGACCCACGTCGACGTGTGCGTCGTCGGCGCGGGCCACAACGGCCTGGCCGCCGCCTACCTGCTCGCCCGGCAGGGCCTGGCCGTCTGCGTCGTCGAGAAAGCGGACGTCGCCGGCGGCGCCTGCCGGACCGAGCACCCTTTCCCGCGCGTGCCCGGCCTGGGGCAGTCCACGGGCGCCTACCTGCTGGGCGTGATGCCGCCCGAGCTGTTCCGGCTGCTCGGGCTGGACGACCCGGACTCGGGGGGCGTGACGACGCTGCGGCGGGACCCCCATTACTTTCTGCCGACGCCGCTCGGGGCCGGCGGCGCAACCGCCGCCGCCGCCGCCGCGGGACCGGGACAGCCGCCGCCGCCGCCGCCCCGCCACCTCCTCTTGGGCGCCGACGCCGACGCCTCCCGCGCGCAGATCGAGCGGGCGTTCGGCGCCGCCGACGCCCGCGCCGACCGCGCCATGCAGGCCGAGCTCGCCCAGCTGCGCGAAGACCTCGCGCCCGCCTGGCTCCGCCCGCCGCGCCCGCTGCCGGCCTCCGCCACCGCCGACGACGTCGCGCGCGCCGCCGCCGAGCGCCACGTGCGCCCGTCGCTACGGGACGCCTTCGTCGGCCTGATGACGGGCCCGGCCTTGCGTTACGTCGAGCGCTTCGGGATCGAGTCCCCGCTGCTGAAGGCCATGTACTGCGTCACGGACGGCCTGAGCGGCCTGAGCGAAGGCATCGACGACGCCTCCACGGGCCCCAACTTCCTCGCGCACAACATGTGCCGGCTGCCGGGCGCGGGCGGGACGTGGCTGGTCGTGAAAGGGGGGATGGGCGCCGTCACGCAGGCCCTGGCGCGGCGGGCGGCGGGGGCGGGCGCGACGGTGGCCACGGGCAGCGCGGTGGCGTCGATCGACTTTGACCGGCCGCCTTTTGGCGGCGGCGGCGGCGGCGGCGGCGGCGGCGGCGGCGGCGGCGGCGGCGGCGGCGGCGGCGGCGGCGACAACGACGACGACGAAGGCGGGCGCACCACCCCCGTCGCTACGGGCGTCACCCTGGCCTGCGGCCGGTCCATCCGCGCGCGCGCCGTCCTCGTCAACGCCGACCCCTTCACCCTGCGCGGCCTCGCGAGCGGAGGGCGGCGCCAGTTCGGCAGTGCGTTCAACGCCCGGCTCGACGGCCTCGAGCGCGACGGCTTCACGTGCAAGGTAAATCTGGCGCTGCGGCGGCTGCCAGAGTTTCGCTGCCTGCCGGACCCCGCGCACGGGCAGCACCGCACCACCGCCCACCTGCTCCCGGGCGTGGGCGACGGCGGCCCCGGGTCGGGCGTGCTAACGGCGCTCCGCGAGGGGCACGCGGCGGCGATGCGCGGAGAGGTCGTCCCTTCAAAGACGGCGATCGAGGTCTACTTTCACACGACGGTCGACCGCTCGCTCGCCGCGCGGGCGCCCGCGGGCTACCACAGCGCCGCCCTGTTCGTGCAGCACGTGCCCTACACCCGGGCGGACGGGCGGGCGTGGGACGCTGAGACCGAGGGCGACCTCGTAAAAGGGCTGCTCTCCGCTTGCGATGAGTTTGGCGACTTTTCGGATTGCGTCGCCGACAGCTTTTGCCTGACGCCGCCCGGCATCGAGCGGCACTTTGGCGTCCACCGCGGTCACATCCACCACGTGGACAACGGCGCCTTCTTCTCGCAGCGGTTTCCCTACCGGGTGCCGGGGGTGGACGGCCTGTTCTGCGCGAGCGCGGGGACGCACCCCGCGGGAAGCGTGATCGGGTGCGGCGGGCACAACGCGGCCGGCGTGGTCGTGCGGGCGATGGGCCTCGAGCCGTGGTGGCCTACTGCCGCGAGCGCGGACGAGCAAGAGGACGGGACGTGCGGGTGGTAATTCTCGGATCGGTTTATGATCTCTCAATCGCGAGGTCGTCGTAAAAAGTCCTGTCCGAAACAAACAAAAACAGCGACGAAAGCGCGGCGAGAGCGCGCGACTGTCCCCCCCCTCCCCCCGCGCCTCTCTTCTTCTTCACCTCGCGCCTCTAGGCCTGCCCCCCGCCCCCCAGCGCCTCGGTCAGGTCGTCGATGCGCCGGACGTACCAGTCCGCCGCCTCCTCGACTCCTTTCCGCACCACCACCCCCCCATAGCCCACAAACAGCGCGGCCGCCCCCTCCTCCCTCTTTGCCTCCAGATCCGTGGCGCCGTCGCCGACCATGACGACCCGCTCGAAAGAGTGGGCCTCGCGGATGGCGCGGATGGCGGCGGCCTTGCCGCCCGAGCGCGAGGTGAACTCGGCGCGGTCGAAGCCGGCGTACTCGCCCGCGTCCTGAGGTTGTTGTTGTTGTTGTTTTAGGGGGGGGGAGGGAGCGAGTCCAAAAGATGGAAGAGGCGACGGTGAGAGAGGGAAGAGAGAGAGAGAGGGCGAGCGAGCGAGCGAGGCGACGGCGGGCGACGGCCGGGCGCGCTGCCCGGAAAAACAGGAGGAAACGAAAAACTCACGTCAAACAGGATGGTGTTGGCGTACACGTTCTCCTCCGGGATCCCGAGCGACTCGGCGATTGGGTGGATCACCGCCCGGAACCCGCCCGACACCAAGAACACCCCTTTCCCCGCCCGCTGCAGCGCGCCCACCAGTTTCGGAATGCCGGGAGACAGGCGCGCCGGCCGCTCGGCGAGAAAGGCGTCAAGTCTTGCGCGAGAGGGGCGCATGAGGTCGAGCCGGGCGGCCAGCGCGTCCTGGAAGGGCACGGCGCCGCCCATGGCGCGCGCGGTGAGGGCGGCGACGGCGTCGCCGACGCCGAGGTAGGCAGCGATCTCGTCGATGGACTCGTCCTCGCAAAAGGTGCTGTCGACGTCGAAGCAAACGGCCTGTTTTTTTTGTTTTTTTTTGTTTTTTGTCGACGGCGGGGGTTTGTCGCGGGCGCGCGCCGGGAGAAAGAGAGAGGAAAGAGCGGCGAGGCAACGCGCTCGCGGCAAGCGTATGCCTTTTGCCAGCGTTCTTGTTCGCAAACGACACACTCACGTCTGCGTTCCTCCAGATCTCCAGGACCTCTGGGCTCGGCGTCGTGTTGGCCAGCCTCACGGGCGCATCGGCGGCGCCTGCTGCTGCTGTTTTTGTGGTTGGACGCAAGGGGGGGGAGGGGGAGGCGGGGGTTTCAGCGAGCGAGCGCGAGTGACGGCCACGGCGAGTGGTTCGAGCGGCACGTGCTCTTGCTGCCGCCGCCACCGCCGTCGGGGCGACGACGGGGGGCCGGCAGCGGCGGGGGCGGCGAGGAAGAGGCGGCGCGGGCCGTCGCGGCGGCGGCAGCGAGGCGCCGCCTCGAGCGGTGGGGCGCCGGCGCCGAGGCCGCGCGCGCCCTCGTGCCCAACCCGGGCTTCTCTTGCCCCTTTGCCGCGCGCGACACGATCACGCTGGACAACCCGTCCTACCGCCTGCGCTGCCGCGCTGGGCGGCCGCGCTGGTGCCCGGCGCGCGCTGCGGCGGCGGCGACGGCGGAAGCGGCGACGGAAGCGGCGGTGGCGGCGCAAGTGGCGCCCGGGGCGGCTCTTGGTGGCTGCCGCTCATGGCCGGCAAGCTCGATTGGGTGCTTCTGCACGAGCGCGGGTTTCGCGTCGAGCGCGCCTTCTCCGACCACGCGTGGGTGGCCGTCGACGCAGAGGTGCTCTGATATAGGAGACGGCGGCCCTCTTTACTGTTTGTTTCCTGCGCGGCGAGGACAGCGACAGCGACGGCGGCGGCGAGGCGGCGTGTTTGCTTGTCTTTTCCTTACCCGCGCTCATGACGGCGTTCCGTGGTGGTGTGTGGTGGTGGGGGTGGGGGTGGGGGTGGGGGTGGTGGTGGTGGTGGTGGTGGCCCCGAGAACGCACAATCGGTGAGTGTGCCTGCTGTGTTGTGCGCGTGTGTGTGTGTGCGCGTGTGTGTGTGCCATGCGCTGTGTGCTGCGTGCTGCTCGTGGTGGTGTGTGGTGGTGGTGGTGGTGGTGGTGGTGGTGGTGGCGGCCCCGAGAGCACAAAGACTTCCGCCTAGGCTCTCCGCCTAGACGGAGACTAGACTCGCGACTCGACTCAGACTAGACTCGCGCCCTGCGGGCGCCTAAGGGGGTTTCGGGCCCGCGCGCCCAACAGAAAGGCGATGGGGGAATGGGAGATGAGGGACGTGGTAGAATCAGGGACGGCGCTGGTGGTGGTGAGGTTGGCGAGAGCGCTGGCTAGAAGGATGACGAAAATGGGGCCGCGAATGAAGATGACAAGCTATAATGGTGGTGGGAGAAAATAGCAACGCCGCCGTTGTCGCGCCCGACGCCGCCGCCGCCGCCGCCGCGGCCGCCGGACGTTGACTCTTGTTTTCCGGGGCCACCACCACCACCACCACACACCACCACCACCACCAGCAGCAGCACCACCACCGCGGCCAACCCCCACCGCCAGCGCCAGTAACGCGTCTTTGTGTTCTCAGAGCCGCCACCACCACCACCACCACCACCACCACCACCACCACCCCGTGCGCATCCGACAAACAACCCCGCGAGGTTCGCTTGGTGATGGATTCGATCGCGTGCGCGTGAGGAGGAGGACACTGCCGAGATGATGAGCTGATGTGCGAGTGAGATAGAGCGAGCGCGTTTTGCCGCGCCTTACAGACATCACAGGCCGACGGCGAAGAAGTCAGTCGTTTGGCGGGCGTCGCTCAACGCCGCGCCGCGCGAGCTCGACCGCGGCTTGTTTTTCCCCCGCAGGCACACTTCGTCGCTCCCGATCCCAGACGCGTCTACAGGGCGCCGCCGTCCAAACGCCGACCAGCCCCTGCGCGTTGCCGACCACGACGTCGCCGCCCCGCGCGAGCACCGCCGTCACTGAGTCCATCACGCGCCGCTCGGCCTCGAGGTCGCCGCGCCTGCGCCGCTGCACCCCGTCCTCCCCCTCCTCCAGGGCACGAGACCGCGCGTCCGCGCGCCGCTCCAACCCGCCCTCCTCCTCCCCCTCCTGCAGGGCCATAGACCAAGGGTCCACGCGCCCGAGGGGCGCGCCCGTCAGGACGCACGACGCGCGCACGGCCGCCCACCCCGACCGCCACGCCGGCGCCGCCGCGCCGGCGGCGGCGGCAGGGCCGGCGTCGAACGGGCGGCAGAGCGACACGAGCGCGTCCAGCCGCCCGCTCAGGTACGAGGTGTCGGCGGCGGCGGCGGCGGCGGCGGCGGCGGCGCCCGGGCGGCGCTCGCTCAGGCGCGAGGCGTGAGCGGCGGCGGCCGCGGCGCCCAGGCGGCGCGCGACCCCCGCCTGTCCGCCTGTCCGCCCGGCCCCGGCGCCGCCGCCCGCCGCCGCCGCCGCGCGCTCCCGAAACGGCCCCGTGAGGGGCTCGCCCGTCCGCGTGGACCAGGAGCGCGCTGAGGCCGCGCCGCCGTAGGGCCAGCCGGGCGCGAGGGCCACGACCAGCGGGCGCGAGGGGTGCTGCACGAACGCGCTCGTCGGGCACGGGCCGGGGACGCCCTCGGCGAAGAGCGGCAACGCGCGGCGGGCGGCCGCGAGCGCGGGCGGGGCGGCGGCGGCGTCAAAGCAGGCGGCGCGGACGGTCAGTTCCACCGCGTCGAGGAAGCAGAGCGGGCCCAGCGGCGCCTTGGCGAGCAGGCACGCGCCGCCCAGGAGCTCGAGCATCTGCAAGGGGGCCGCGGGCAGGTGGTGCGGCGGCCGGGCGCGCGCGGGCAGCCGGTGCTCCGACAGCAGGCGGCCCGTGGCGGCGGCGCGCGACGCGACGACGACGACCTCCCTCCCTCCTGCCGCGCCCGCGCCCGAGCCCGCGCCACTGAGCGTGGCCGCGCGCCGGGCCGCCGCGCCCGGGCCCCAGAGCCTGCGGCCCCCGTCGGCGGAGGCGTCGCGGAAGGGGTCGACCCACGGCGCGACGGGCGCTGTCGTCAGCGCGCCGTGCGACGCGACGCCCGCGGCGCTCCCGCCGACGGCGCCGCCGCCGCCGCCGCCCCCGCCGCCCCCGCCGCCGCCAGCACCGCCGCCGCCTCGCTGGCCCTCGACGCGCAGCGTGAGCAAGAGCTCGGCCGACAGCTGACAGATTTCTCCCGGGAAAGCCGGCGCGGCGAAGAGCGCGCGAAAGGGGTAGGAGGCGAGGTCATAAACGCGATACCGCCCCGCGGGCCCCCAGCAGCGGCGGCGGCGGGCGGCGCGCGGCCGGGCGGCGCGGCGGGCGGCGCCCGGCGGGGGGTCCGCGGCCGGCGGCGGCGGCGGCTCGAAGACCAGGGCGCGCTCGTGGTCGCCGTGGAACTCGAAGAAACCCGGGTTGCGCAGCTCGTCGCCGGTCGCGGAAGACCAGAGGCGCGAGGCGTCGCCGCCGGCGAGGAAGCAAAAGACGCGGGGCCGGCGCGCGGCCGTCGGCGGTGAGTCGGCGCCGTCGCTCGCCGGAGAGGAGGCGACGACGACGCGCGACACGTAGGCGCGCGGCGGGCGGTGCGGCGCGTACGGTGAAGGGAGCGACGCGCGACGCGCGCTCGCACTGTTGCTTCGCCGGCGCTTCCGCTGCTGCTCGTATTTTTTGTCGTCAGTGTCGTCCTCGTTGTCGTCGTTGCCGTCGTCGTCCTCGTCCCCGTCGTCCTCGTCGGTCCCTCCGCGCCCGGTATCGCTGCCGCCGCCGCCGCTGCTGCTGCTGTCGCTCCCTGCCTGACTCCCGCCCATGCCCGGCCACGTGGACAGGTCCATCGCCGCGGGCGTGAACTCGAGCGGCGGCGGCGCCGAACCGACAGGCTGCGCCGCCGCCGAACCCGCCGCCGCGCCGCCCGTCGACGAAGACGGAGGCGGCGACGCCCAGCCGGCCGCGGCTTCGCGCACCGCCGCGACGACGTCCTCGACCGCCACGACGCGGCACGTCAGGCCCGCGCCCCCGCGGCCGTCGCTGGGGCCGCCGGCCGCAGGCGCGCGCATCGACACGAGCACCAGGCAGCGCGCCGAGCGCGCGTGGAAGACAGAGCGCACGCAGTCAAGGGGGCCGGCGTTGAGGAAGACGCGTCCGCCGCGGAAAAGAGTCGAGGACGAGGTCGGGGACGAGGCCGGGCCGTCGCGGCGGCCGCAGCTGGCAGCCGCGGCGCCGCCCACGACGCCGACCCCGGGCGCGTCAAAGGCGACGCACGCCCCATCCACGCGCAGGGCGACCAGCACGCCGCCGCCGAGCGCGGCGAGCTCGACCACGGCGGCCGGGCGGCTCGCCCAAAAGGCCGGCAGGCGCTCAGGAACGGCGGCGGCGGCGGCGGCGGCGGCGGCGGCCGCTCGCCCGCCCTGCGCGGACGCCGGGGCGTCGTCGCCGGCGTCGGCGGCGGCGACGGCCCTCCGGGCCGCCTCGACGGCCGCCTCGACCTCGCGCCCCTCGGGCGCGCTCAGGGGGCGCACGGCCAGCGACGGGTCGGTGTCGTGGAAGGAAAACGGGCGCAGGCGCGAGAAACTGCGGCGCGCGGCGGCGTAAACGGCAGACGCCGAGGGGACGGCGCCGAGCTCGAGCGCCGCGAGGCGGAGGGCGGCGTTTTTCGACGAGGAGGCGGGATTCTCGATGAGGGCGCGGAGGGATGCCGCCGCTTGATGGTGCGGTTGTCGGGCGGCCTCCTCTTCTGCTGCCGCGGGCGCGAAGACGCGGGTGGGCCCCATGTGTGAAAGCGACCGGCCCGGATTCTCTGTCTCTCACTCCATCGTGGGCCAAGAACAGTTCGATTGGACGAATGTGTGAGTGAAACGCAATCCCTGCCGTTCAAGTAGTCCCACCAGCTGACGCGAGTGCGATCACCTGGTCATCACAGGAAGCGGCGAGCGAGGGAGGGCGCGATCGACCGCCCACTAGCGCACGGTTGCCGGCGGCGCTCGCGACGAGCTGAAAGCGGGAGCGCCGCCACGTCTCGACCTCTGGCACTCTCACCTTACGTCCGCTCCTCCTTCTCCTCCTCCTCCTCCTGTTTATACGTGAGAGACCACCTGGTCCCTTTTGCGGCTGCTCCGCGCGCGCACACGTTTGCTCCGGGTCAGCCACTGGCCACTGTCCCTTGACCGTCGCCCAAGCTCCGCAAGAGCCACGGGCGCGCGCGCGCGCTGATTGCCCTTGAAGGAGGAGGCCCGCGCCGGCTCTTGCGGCGGCCCGCCTGCGCCTGCGCCTTTGCCTACGCCTGGCGACGCAGCGCCGCGCCGCCGCTGTCGTCGCTGGCGGCGGGTCGGCGGGCGTCGCGCGCGCGCGCCGAGAAAACCAGAGGAACCCGTTTGAAAAGGAGAGAGACGCAAGGATGGGCAAGTCCCAGAACCCGGTCGACGTCCAGCGCAACGCCGAGCGCAAGAAGCAGGTCGCCCGCAACCGCGCGCAGCGCCGATTCGCGCGCGAGGGCGCTGAGCTCGGCAGGGGCGGCGGCGCCGACTCGCTGCGGCGCGAGCTGGCCGCGCTCGTGGAGCGGGAGCAGGCGGGAGTGGAGCCGCTCGGCAAGCTCGAGCGGCTGCGGAAGAAGGCGCTGCAGGAGTCGTTCGAGGCGGCGGTGCAGAAGGAGCGCGCGGAGGAGCTGGCGGCGCGGCGGGCGGCGGGGGGAGGGGGGGCGGGCGGCGGCGGCGGCGGCGACGCGGGCGGCCCTTCTTTGTCGGCCGCCGCAGGAGGAGGAGGAGGAGCGCAGGGAGAGGGCGGCGCCGAGCCCGAGCCGACCGACGAGGAGCGCGGGCCGCCCCCCTCCGCGCCCCTGCCGCCGCCGGTGCACGCCCCCCCGGGCATGGGCGCCGTGCCGCCGCCGCCGGAGCCGCCGCCCGGCTGGCGCGGCGGCGCGCTGCCGCCCCTGCCGCCGCCGCCGCCGCCGCCGCCGCCAATGGGCGTTGCGGGCGGCGGAGCCGTCCCCCCCGCCTGGGGAGCCTCCTTTGCGCCGCCGCCGCCGCCGCATTTCCACCAACCCCACCACTATCCGGGGATGCCACTTCACCCTCAGCTGCAGCACCCGCAGCATCATCATCACCCTTACCCGCCGACCGACGCCGCGGCTTACTCGATGCACCCGCACCAACAACACCAACAACAACAACACCCCCTCGGCCGCCTCCCCCCGCCGACCGCGCCGCCGCCGGCGCCGATGCCGCGGCCGCCCGGGCCGCCGCCCGGCGCGCCGCCCGGCGCGCCGCCCCTGCCAAAGCCCACCATCGCGGCCAGGCCCACGGCGCCGGAGCCGTCGGAGCGCGCGGCGGCCGTGACGGCCTTTGTCCCCGCGGCGGTGCGCGTCCGGAGAGATGAGGTGGCGGCGCCCCGGCGGCCGCGGCCGCCGCCGCAGGGCGCGGGGGCGTCGGGCGGCGGCGGATTCGGCCTCGTCGTCGCCGCGCGCGACGCGCCTGCTGCTGCCCCCAAGCCGGCCGACCCGCTCGCCGACTTTATGGCGTCCGTCAAGGACCTGGGCGCGTTCGACTGACGCGGACTGACGTGTAAACATTGTGTGGTCGGAGGTTTTTTGCTTTTTTGCCGGCTCCGAAAAAAAGCAAAACGAGTGAGCGCGAGAACGACGACCGACAAAACCAAACCAGATTGAATACATAACAAGGCCTATGCGACAGCTGGAAATACCCCCCCCCCCCCCCGCCCTCCCTCTCCCCCCCCCCCACCCCCCCCCCCCCTCGTCGTCCATCTACGCCCCATCCACGCCCACCCTACGCCCGCCTGTACCGCTGCCCGTACGACTGCAAAAAGTTGACGCACACCATGATGGCCAGCGACGCCAGCAGCAGCACCGTCCCTGTGACCGTGGCGCCGACGAAATCGTACTGCTCGAGCGCTTGAAAAATGAGCACCGGCGCGACCAGGTCCTTAAACGGAAAGTTGGACGACACGATGACGATCGACCCAAACTCTCCAAGGGCGCGCGAAAAGGCCAGGGCCGTGCCCGTCAAAAGGGGCGGGAGCAGGGGTGGCAGGAGCACGCTCGTGAAGGTCTTCCAGGGGCCCGCGCCGAGCGACCACGCCGCCTCCTCAACCTCCTTCTCCATCTCGAGCAGCACGGGCTGCATCGTGCGCACCACGAAAGGGAAAGACACGAACACCATGGCCACCATGACGCCGAGGCGAGTGTAGGGCACGCGGATGCCGGCGGCCGCGAGCGCGCGCCCGAGGAACCCCTCGTCACCGTATACAGTGGCGAGCGTCAGTCCCGCGACGCTTGTCGGCAGCGCGAACGGCAGGTCGACGGCGGCGTCGACCCACTTTCGGCCCGGGAACTCGTACTTGGTCAGCACCCACGCCAGGGCGAATCCGAAGACGGCGTTGACCAGGCAGGCGGCCAGCGCGACGGAAAAGGTGACGTAGTAGGCCGACAGGGCCACGGGCTCGGTGGCGCGCGCTAAAAAGACGGCCGCGGGGATCTCGCTGGCCTTTGCGAGCAGCGCGCAGATCGGCAGCGCGAGCATGAAGGCCAGGTAGGCCGCCAGGAATGCCCAGGCTCCTGCGCCCGCGGCGCCCGGGGGAAGGCGCAGGCGCGCGCGCAGGGCCGCGACGGCCTCGGCGGCGGGCGTGCGGGGGACGGGCGTTGGCGGGGGGAGGGCCGGCGGGGCGCCGCGGGCGCCGCTGCTGCTGGTGCTGCGGCCGGGGGCGGAGGCGGGGTCGGGGGCGGAGGCCGCGGGCAAAGCAGGGTCGGGTTGTTGCTGTGGTTGCTGCCGCTCCAGAGGCTCGCCGGCTCCCTCCTCGGGCCAGGGCCCCGAGGCGGCCGCCGCTGCTGCTGCTGCTGCGGGCGCCCCTGCCGCGGGCCGCCGACGGGGCGCCGCCGACGCCGTCGCGCCATGAGCCGCCGCGCGCCGCCGATCGAGCGACGTCGGCGGCGGCAGCAGCGGCAGCCGGCCCGCTCGCCGCCTGCCTGCGGGGCGGTGGATAGTTTGCGCGGAACCGCTCGTGCCCCTCGTGCTGGCCGCGCCGCGCGCGGCGCCCGGAATCGAGGGCATCACGCCGCGGGGCGGCCGAGGTGCCGGATCCCCCTCCCTGATGTCTTTCTCTCCGCCAAAAGGACAGCAGAGAGGGCTGCGCTCGGTGAGGCTCGGTGATGGAAGGTTGGGTGAGCAGTACAAGGCTCGCGTACAGTTAACCGTGTATTTCGAGGGGGGGGGGGGGAGAAAGCATCCGCACTGTTGGTGGAGCCCTTTTCCCTTTTCCTCTCCTCCCTCCTCTCTTTCGACGTCGACGGCGCCTGGTGCGTTGCCCCCCCCCCTGATTGCTCCTGCGATTTCGCCCCACCCGCCGCCCCCCGTCTCCTGTTTGGCTGCCACTTCGCCACTTCGCCACTGCCGCCGCCATTCTCGAAAAAAACTGGTTGAAAAAAGCAAAGTGCAAGAATCGATCGCTAAACGCTGCCGCCCCTTCAGTCGAGAGGGGGGCGGCGGCGGCGCCCGCTCGTCCCTTCTTATTTTTTGGGGGGGCGAAAGGCAGCCGCCGCAGCCGCCGCAAGCGCAGCCACGGCCTCGCCCGCCTTGCGCACAAACTGCTCCTGCGGCTGCGGCGGCTGCCCCTGCTCCCGCTGCCGTTGCTGCTGCCCGACGACGGCGGCGGCGGCGGTCGAGGCAGCGGCGGCGGCGGTGCTGGCCGCGCCGGCCGCGCGCGCCGCCACCGCCTCTTTGACCTCGTCCGCCGCCGCCGCCGCCACGGCAGCCGCGCCGGGCGGGTCGGCAGCCGTTGCCGCCGCCGTCGGCACCGAAGACGGGGCAGCCTCCGCCGCCTCCGCCGTCGGCGCCGCCGCCGGCGCAGCCCCCGCCGCCGCCTCCTTGAGGGCCGCCTCGGCCGCCGACAGCGCCGCCTCGAGGCCGCCGTCGGCGGCGTCGCCGCCGCTCCGCGCGCCGCCGTCGCCCTCCTCCGCCGCCGCCCCGTCCGCGCCGCCCTCGCCCGGGCGCGCGCCGCGCACCGGCGGGGCGGCCATCCCGCCGCCCAGGAACGCCTCGTCGTCCTCGCTCATGAGGACGACCGGCGACGCGGCGAGCGCGGCCGCGTCGGCGCGCGCCTGCAGCTCGGCCCGCGCCTCCTGGTCCCACTCGTCCGCCTCCCACGCCTCGAGCACGCGCACGCGCAGCAGGGGGGACTCGAAGGCGGGCGGCGGCGGCGGCAGCGGCGGCGGCGAGGAAGACGACGACGGGGCGGCGGCGGCGCCGGCGCCCGCGCCCGACGAGGAATAAGTGAGCACCGCGACGACCGGGGAGGCGCCGCCGCCGCCGCCGTCGCCGCCGTCGTCCTCCGGCTCCAGCACGACCTCGAGGTTGGAACCCGCGCCCGTTAGGTCGTCCAGCCACGAGACCACCCCCTCCTCGCCGCCCGAGCGAAAGTCCGACACCACCGCGGGTTTGAAGGGCACCGGCGCCCCCGTCGGCAGCCGCACCACGGCCCGCCACACGTCGCCCTCGCTCCAGCGCATGCGGGGCGCGGCGTCGGCCTGCCAGGCGCCGAGGGGCTCGGCGGCGCCGCAGAGGGCGATGGCGCTGCCGAACTCGACGCGGCGCTGGAGCTCGAACAAAACGGGCTTTGTGGCGGGCGCGGGCGCGGAGGGGGCGGGGGGCGCAGAGGGGGCGCTGCCGGCGGAGCGCGCCACGGTGAGTGGCAGACGCGCGTGGCGACGACCGGCGACCGCGCGCGGCGCCGTGGCGGATTTGTTAGTGCGTGAGATCATGGCGGCCCCTGTTTTCGGAGTGGGATGATGAGACCGGGGACGCGCGCGGGGCGCAGGAAGGGCCCGAGCTGTGCTTTCACGGGGGGAGGGGGAGGGGAAGCGTTGTTTGCGATCCAAGCGGTTCGGGGGGCGGAGCGGAGGATCGGACTTTAGGCAAGGATTCGAGTTGATGAGGCGCGACGAGCGACAGTGGGGGCGGCCCATGAAAGGAGCGTGTTTTTACAAGCCGGTGTGATCGCGGCGGCGGTGCGAGGGGCGGTTCGGCGGCAGCGCCTCTCTCTCTTTTTCCCTCGAGCCGCCCCTTCGCCGCGCCGCAGATCGCCTCAACCGCCCCCGACCCTCTCTCTCACCCGCCCCGCCCCCCCCACGCCTCGTACCGCCCGAGCTCCTCCTCGGACAGCGCGGGGCGCATCGCGCGCCGCGCCCCTCGAAAGTGCCGCATCGCCACCTGCACGCCGCGCGCGGCCGCCGCCCCGCCGTCCTCCTCCTCATCGTCGTCCGCCGAACCGCCGCCCGCCGCCGCCGCCGCCGCCGCCGCCCGTTCGCCGCCGCCCCGCCGCTCGGCAAAGCGCTCCCGCAGCGCCGCCATCGCGGCCTCGCGGCACAGCGCCGCCAGCTCGGCGCCCGTGAACCGCCCTGTGTCCCGCGCCACGGCCCCCAAATCCACGTCCGCGGCGAGCGGCAAGCCCCGCGCGTGCACGCGCAGGGCCTCGAGGCGCTCGCCCGCGTCGGCGGGCGGGCCCACGTAGATGTGGGCGTCGAGGCGCCCCGGCCGCAGCAGCGCCGCGTCCAGCGCGGACGGCCGGTTGGTGGCGGCGACGACGACGACGCCGGGCGGCGGCGGCGCGCGGGGGCGGCGGCCCGACCCGACCGACGGATCCTCGTCCGTCGCCGCGTAGGCGCTGGCGGCGCCGAGGCCGTCCATCTCGGTCAGCAGGGTCGAGAGCAGGCGCAGGGCGGCGCCGCCGTCCTCCTCGCCGCCGCCGCCGCCGCCGCCGCCCGCGCCGCCGGCGCCTGAACCGCCGCCGCGGCCGGGCGCCAGCGCGTCGGCCTCGTCAAGCAGCAGCACGGCCGGCGCCGCCGCGCGCGCCCTCGCGAACGCGTCGCGCAGGGCGGCCTCGCCCTCGCCCACGTACGGCGAGTACAGCGAGGCGCACGACAGGGGCACGAAGGTGGCGCCGCTCTCGGCGGCGGCCGCGCGCGCGAGGGTGGTCTTGCTGCAGCCGGGAGGGCCGTGAAGCAGCACGCCGCGCGGCGGCTCGATGCCCAGGCGCGCAAAGTCGGCGCCGCGCGTGAGCGGCCACTCGATCGCGCGCCTGAGCGCGCGCTTGGCGTCCTCGAGCCCGCCGACGTCGGACCATCGCACGGGGCCCGGGTCCATGGCGGCGCCGCGCACCACGGACGGGCCAACGCGGCGGGCGGCGCGCGCAAAGTGGGCGGCCGTCACGCCGACCGGGGGCGCGGCGGCGCCGCCGTTCTGTCGGCCGTTTGGCCGACCGCTGTCCTCCTCTTCCTCCTCCTCCTCCTCCTCTTCCTCCTCGTCGGGCCCCCACCCGTCCTCCCCTGGCAGAACGCCGGGAAGGGCCGCGGCGGCGTCCGACAGAGCGCAGAGCGCCGCCTCGCGCGCGAGCGCAGCCAGGTCGGCGCCCGAGTAGCCGTGGCAGGCGGCGGCGACAACGCCAAGCAAGTCCCCCCTTCCGCCGCCGCCGCCGCCGCCGCCGCCCGCGCCCGCCCCCCACGCCGCCGCCGCCGCCGCCGCCGCCCCTTTCGCGCCGCCCTCCTCGCCGCCCACCCCCTCTTCGACCAGGCGCAGGCCGCGCGCGTGCACGCGCAGGATGGCGGCACGGGCCGCGGCGTCCGGCACGGGCACGAGGACCTCACGGTCGAGGCGCCCGGGTCGGCGCAGCGCCGGGTCGACCGCGTTTGGACGGTTGGTGGCGGCGACCACGGCGACACGGGCGGCGGCGCGGGCGCCGCCTCTCCCCCCGGCCTGCCCCGTCCCCGCCTCCTTGGGGCCCGCGGCCCCATCCATCAGCGTCAGCAGCTGCGCCACCACGCGCGCCTCGTGCTTGCCGCCCCCGCCGCCGCCGCTCGCCGCCCGCCGCGGGCAGAGGGCGTCCACCTCGTCAAGAAAAACGAGCGCCGGCCGGCCGGCGGCCGCGTCGCGTGTGGCCGCCGCAAACGCGTCGCGCAGGCGGCGCTCCGACTCGCCCAGGTAGGCGCCGAAGACGCCGCCGGCGGTCACGACGTGGAGGGCGGCGCCGGCCTCGGCGGCGACCGCGCGCACGAGGGACGTCTTGCCGCAGCCCGGCGGGCCGTAAAGCAGCAGGCCGCACGGCCAGCGGACGCCGAGCGCAGCGCCCTCGCGCGCGTAGAGCCGCGGCCACAGCACGAGCTCGCGCAGGGCGCGCGCGGCGGCGTCGACGCCGGCCACCTCGACCACTGCGGACGGAAGGTCGGGCGCGCGGCGGTCCTCGGGCGGCGCGGCCTCGCTTGCGGCCGCCGCCGCCGAGAGGGACAGCGCCGCGAGGTGCGCCGCCGCCGCCGCCGCCGCCGCCGACGGCAAAGACGCCGCTGCTGCCGCCGCCGCTGCTTGTTGTGTCGTCGCTCGCTCGCCCGCCATCGTCATGCTCTTCTTCCTCCCTATGGGGACTGACTTACTCGTCCGACCCCAGACCGTCGAGCAAACCAAACGCCGAGGGCGCTGTCCCCACGGGCGAAGAGACGGGCGGAGACGGCGACCGGGGAGGGCGCGGCTTTGGGGCGGCGGCGGCGGCCGCACGAGCCCCGGGCGTTGGGGTGCTGCTGCGCCCTGGACCTGCGGCGGCGGCGACGGCCGGAGTGGCGGTCCTTCCTGCCGATGCCGATGCCGGAACTCTGCCGATGCCGGGGCTAGCCCGCCTCTGCGGCGCGGCGCCCGGGCCGGGGGAGCGGCGGCCGGCGGCCGGCGGCGGCGGCGGCGGCGGCGGCGGCAACGGCGGCCGCGCCTCTTGCCCCTGCCCGCTGCCTCCCCGGTCGAGGCGCAAGCCTCCCGCGCTAGTGGTCACCAAAAACAGGGTGGTCGCCTCGCCGCCGCTCGGTTTGCCAGAATCGGCGTCGTTTGACGCAACCCTCGCTGGTGCCGCCGCCGATCCCGCCGATCCCGCTGCTGCTACTGCCGATCCCACCGCCGCCGCCGCCGCCGGGGCGACCGCGGCCGAGAGCGCCGTCGACGCGACGACGCGGTACAGCTGCCCGGGCGGCCCGCGCGGCCGGAGGTCCGCGATGCGGCAGGCCGGGGCCCAGGGGCACAGCGGGCTGGGGCGCAGGACGGCGCCCTCCTGCACGAGGCGCTGCTCGAGGGCCGGGGCGACCCAGAGCGCGCGGGCGGCGGTGGGCAGCAGGCAGCGGGCAGTAGTGGGCGGGGGGGCGTCGGCGTCGGCGTCGGCGGCGTCGTCGGCGGCGTCGGCGGCGTCCGTCGGATGCGGCGGGTGTAATAGCCACGCGGTCGCGCTGGTGGCGGCGACGATCCTCTGCTGCAGCGGACACACGGTCGCGGACACGGCGCGGCCGCCCTCGAGCGCGCGCGCGAGGTCGAGTGGGGTCGACGACGAGGGGGCGTCGAGGCGGCCCGAGGCTGCCGTCGTCGTCGCCGCCGCCGTCTGCGCGAGTTGGATTGACGGGTCGATCGACAGGGGGCCGCCGTTTGCCTGCCAGGTGGCGGTGCAGAGGAAGCGGCACGCTGTCGATGATTGGGATGAGAGACGGGGATTGGTGGGCGAGGCAGGAGGGAGGCGCGGGTGAGTTTTAGCCGTGTCGGGGCGGTGGGGCGCGAGATATCTCTCTGCGCGACAACCAGCAGCAGCGCAACGCAGACAGAGAGAGACATACACACCAGTAGTACTCACATTGGCCCGAACCGTCAACGGTGCAAGTCACGAGCACGGGCTGGCCAAAGGGGAGGACGTCCGAGGAAGCGGGGATCCGCGCGCGCCCGCTGCCAAGTTCGGCCAGGCGCGCCAGCCGCATTCAGCGAATCAAACGCGATGCTTCCGATGATGCAGAGGGAGTGTGTGTGGTATCGATGCTTTCACGTCGTTGCCGAGTCGGGGGCTTTTCTTCGTACCGAGCGGCGCGCGGGCGGAGCCGCGCCGCGGCGCAGAAGAGCGAAACGCGACATAGGCTCCCCCGACCCGCCCAACCAATCAACACGATGCCGCCCCGAGCAGTTCCAGGACGTGGTCCAGCACGACCTGCACGCGGTCGAGCGCCAGGGTCGCGTCCGTCGCACCGCCCTGTCCCGCGGCCACCGCCAGCGTCGCCTCCGCGCCCTCCCCTGCCGCACCCGCCCCATCCCGGCCCCCGGCCCCCCCCCGCCGTCCGTCCTCCGCCCGCCGCTCCTCCTCGAGCTCGGCGAGGGCCGCGCGCACGGCCGCGGCCAGCGGCCGAAGGGCCGCCGCGGCGAGGCGGTCGCGGTCGCGCAGCAGCTCTCGCGACTGGAGGAGGTTGGGGTCTGGCGGGGCGCCCGCCCCTGCCGCCGCCCCCGCCGCCGCCGCCGCCTCCGCCGCCCGCGCCCACGCCCCCGGCCGCAGCAGCAGCAGGCGAAGCAGGTTAAGCGCCGCGCAGCACGCGTTGGCGTGCGCGACGAGGCGCGCGACCGACGGCGGCGCCCACCCGCGGGGTCCCGAGGGCACCAGCCACTCGAGCGCCCAGAGCGGCGCAAGGCCGAGAAAGGCCGGGGGGCCGCCGCCGTGGCCGTGGCCGCCGCCGCTGCCGTCGCCGTCGACGCTGCCGCCGCCGTCGCCGCCCCCTTGTTGTTGTTCGTGTTGGTCTAGGTCCGCGAGCATCTCGAGGCGCGCCGCCTGCAGCATCAGCGCGCACACCTCGGGCGTCTGGGCCTCGAGCATGGCGCGCAGGGCCGCGGCGCGCGGCGCGCCCGGCGGCAGACCCTCGGACAGCAGCGCGCGCAGCGCCGCCGCCGCCCGCCGGCGCGTGGCCGCCGACGGCGCCTGCGCCGCGGCCATCGCGGCCAGCGACGCGGCGTCCAGCAGGCTGTCCGGCGGCGGAGGCGCGCGGGAGAGGGGTGTTTCGCCCGCGCCGCCGCCGCCCCCCCTCCTCCAGAGGCGCTCGGACATCTTGGCGGCGGCGCACATCAGGTCGAGCGACTCGGCGAGCATCTCTTCGGCCGCGCGGGGGGGGGGCGGAGCCTTCCTGCCGCCGCCGCCGCCGCCGAGGCCGTTTCCGTTGTCGTCCTCGTCGCCGTCGACGTCGCCGTCGCCCTCTGCTCCGGCGTTTTCGGCGGCGGCAGCCCCGGCCGCGGCGAGGGCGGCGCGGAACAGCGCCGCGGCCACGCGGCAACCCGGGTCCAGCGCGGCGAGGGGCGTGGGGGGAGGCGGCAGCGGCTCCCCCGCGTCGTCGTCGTCGTCGGCAGTTGCGGCGGCGGCGGCGGCGGCGGCGGCGGCGCCCGAGGCCAAGATGATCATGGCCCGCGCCGCGCCGCGCAGCGCGCCCGGCGGCACGGGCGGCGGGGCGGCCTCGTCCTCCTCGCCGTCGCCGTCGCCGTCGCTGTCGTCGCTGCTGGCGGACGCGTCCTCTGCCTCTTCGGCCTCGCCCGGAGCCACGAGGCCAGCCAGCGCCTGCCAGGGCCCCGCCGCCGCCGGGAGCGGCCGCAGCGCCGCGGCCAGAGCCGACAGCAGCACGGCGGCCGCGGCGCCCGCGCCCGCGCCCCCCGCGGCACCAGCGCCCCTGTTCAGCTGCTGTTGCTGCGGCGGCGGCGGCGGCAGGAGGCCCAGCAGCTGCAGGCAGAGCAGCGCCGACCGCCGGCGCGCCTGGCCGACGTGCTCGGGCTCCTCTCCCGTCGGCGCGGCGGCGGCGGCGGGCGGCGGGGGGGGCAGCAGCGCGACCAGCTGCCTCGCGGCCTCTGCGGAGGCGGCCCACGGCGCCGCCGCTGCCGCTGCTGCTTCGGCTTCCAGGGCCGACGGTGCGCAACAGGCGGCGGCGGCGGCGGCGGCGGCGGCGCGGGGCTCTGTTCCCCCGTCGTCGTTTTTTGACGGCGCCGCCGCCTGCACCGCATGCGCCGAGGATGCCAAAAGTCGCGCGTGCGCCGCCGCGGCCTCGGCCAGCGCCGCGCATGCGTCGCCCATGAAGGCGGCGCGCCGCCGGGCGGCAGCGGCGGCCGCGGAGGCACCGTCGTCGTCGCCGCCCCCTGTGGGAAAGCGCGCGCTCAGCAGCGGAGGCAGCAGGCAGGCGAGCCGCCCGGCCAGGTCGGCGCGGCTCGCCTTCGCCTTTGCCTCTGCCGCCGCGGGCCATTCCCCTGCCGCGCAGCACAGGCGGCTGACGGCCTCGGCGATCGCGACAAAGGCCTCGCGCGGGCGCCCGCCGCGCAGCGCGCAGCGGCGGGCGACGTCGACGACGGCGCCGAGGGCGGCAGCGGTAGCGGCGGCGGCGGCAACGGCGGCGGCGGCGGCGGCGGGTGCGCTCGGCTCCTTACCGTCTTGCCCTAGGTCTTGCCCCGCTAATCCCGCCGCCGCCGCCGCCGCGTGAGACGCCAGAGGCCACAGCAGGTCGAGCAGCAGGGCGTCGAGGAGGGCCTGCGCGGGGGCCGGCGGCGGCGGCGTCGCGGGGGTCAGCGGTGGCGTCGCGGGGGTCGGCGGCGACGGCGGCGGCGGGGGCGCCGGCCCCTCTGCCGCCCCCCCCTCTGCCGCCTCGCCAAAGAAGGCGCGGGGTACCGACGCGACGGCCTCTGCCTCGGCGCGCGGCCCGCGCCCGGCCGCGCGCTCCAGCCCCTCGAGGATGGCCACGGCCAGCGCGCCCGCCGCCTCGTCGGCAGCGTCCTTGACGCAGCGGCTGCTTCTGGTGGGGGCGTCGGCGTCGGCGTCGGCGGAGGGGCGCGCCGCCGACGCGATCGCGCGAGCGGCGACGTCGACGACGCCCGCGAACATGCTTTGTCCTGCTGCTGCTGCGGGATCGAGCCGTGAGGGGAGAGAGGCCCGGTCGCGGGAGTTTGACGGGAAGAAGGCGATTTCGGGAAAAATTCAGGTTTTTTCTTCCAAGCCCACAAGCAAGCATCCGGGCGCCCTTCCGAGACATGTGCGCGCTCGCGCGGATTGTTCGTTCAGCGGGCAAGGATTGAGTTTCGTGCGTGATCGGGTTCGCTTGAAGGGGGCGTTCTTTTTCTTGCCTTTTTGCCCCTGACACACACTCGACTTTCTTCTTCGCGCCTGCACCCCTTCTCGCCACCGTTCCATCCACACCCACCGAACACACGTAACCTCTCGCCAACGCGGAAGAAGAGGTCCGGCGCGACCCTCTGGTCATCAATCAACTGGTGCGACCTCTTTTGCGTTCTCTCGTCGCTCAAACGCGAGAGGCCCTGTCCCGCTCTCTCCCGCACCAGGCCGCGCGACTGCGCGACGACTCCCGAGCGCGCACGATCCTCCTCAGGGTCACGCACGCGCGCGCGCCTCGCCGTCTGCGTGCGTGCGTGCAGCCGCCCGCCCGCCATCACAGTGCGTTTTTTTTGAGCCTCCCCTCTCTGCGGCGCCCTCTTCTCCTACCGGGCAGGACGCGGGTTTGCGCGCGCGCGCGCGGGGCAAGCAGCAGCACGCGCCTGCCGCTGTGTCGCGCACTCGCCGTGCTGAGGTCCCGATCGCGTGTGCCCGCGTGGAAGACAGACAGAGGAGGGGGCCGGACGACAAGAGGAACTGCCCCCACTTTCAATCGAGGCGAGGAGCGGAAAAAAAACCGACGTCCCCCCCCCCCCCCCCCCCCCCCCCCCCCCCCCCCCCCCCC
>Ga0209390_10001110_pt1 | contig 53259 bp, 47 predicted proteins | sample BON01_FD_187212 | JGI IMG/M metagenome (GOLD analysis project Ga0209390, IMG submission 187212) | Freshwater microbial communities from Lake Bonney liftoff mats and glacier meltwater in Antarctica - BON-01 (SPAdes) (version 2) | ecosystem: Environmental > Aquatic > Freshwater > Ice > Glacier...
CAACATCTTCAATTATTTTCGTTCTCAAATCTAAACTATACGGATGTCCCATCTACAGCTCCTTTTAAAGGATTATAGTTTATAGTATTTTCTATAAATTAACAGCAATAACAATGAAGCCTGCTAAATTCGATTAGCTATATCATAATTTATTCATCGATTTTTATACCAAAACGGCAATCTCATCATAAGGTTGCCGTTTTGATTTTTTAACATTAGATAACAATTTGATTATGAGTAAAATCATACACAATATATGATCGTCCAATTACGTTGAAGAATTTAATTAAATCTGTTGGAGTAACAACAATTGTTGCGTCATTTTTTAATGGATGAACTTGTACATACTCTTGCTTTAAAACATCAGCATCTATAATAGCTTGAACTGATTGGTCTCTATCATTAATCAATGCAAATGGGGTCACAGACCCGGGTTCAACCCCTAAATAATTCATTAACAATGTTGCATCTGCAAAACGCAATCCTTTAGCTTCTAATACACTGCTGATTGATTTCAGATCAATATGAGTTGTATCTGTTGCAACGATATGATAAAACTTTTTCTTATTATCTTTTAAGAATAAATTTTTAATACCCTTACCCTTAATATTCATACCCGTAATAATCTCTAAAGCTTGCTCACAAGTAAATACTGGTGCATGGCTATACATCTGATAAGTAATTTGATGCATATCTAAATAATCTAATAATTGTTGTTGTGTATAATGCATATCAATCCTTATTTTAAATATCATGAATTTATCAATCAACTGAAGGCTCCATGATAATATCAAACAATCAAAAACTTTCATACTTGCTTAACACCTTCAAATAAAAGAGGGTATTTAAAAAACAAAAAAAACAATTAATAAAATAATTAACAGTGCAGCGTTTGTTTTATTTTAACGCTCATAGTATTCTATCTGAAATATGTAAACATAGTAAATAAAATTCAAAGCATTACTATGTAAAATAATTCAATAAACAATTAGGACTTTATTATGAAATTTAACAAATACATATTTTTAATTATAATTCAGATATTATCAACAAGTTTAATAATAGATGCTCGTTATCAATCAGTTCCATTACCAAGCGTACCATTAAAAAATAACCATTCAGAGAAAACACCTATTTCTTTTGAATACAAATCTTTTACTAAAAAAGACTGTAAAAAATATTTAAATTCTAAAAGAATTATCAACAAGGGATATCAACCTATTCAAATCACAATCACTAATAATAGTGACAATGACATAGTTATTTCACCTGAAAATTTTTCAAAATCATCTGTAAATGCCCTTGAAGTTTCAGAGATGCTACATAGAAATAATGTTGCACGAGGTCTTGGATTAGCTACACCTGGAATTATTGTTGGAGTTCCTGTAACGGCTATAAGCGTGATGACTGGTGCTATGGCTGCGGCAATGTCAAGTAATATCGATGCCACATTATGTGCTCTGTTAATTCCTGGAATTTTAATTATGTCTCCATTCATTATAGCAGGTATGGTTCAAGGTTTTGGAGCAGAAGAATTCAACAATAACATGGATCATGATTTTAAGAAAAAAGAACTACAAGAGCAAATTGTTTTTTCTGGTTCAACTATAACTGGACTTCTATTTATACCCTGTAAAACTTTAACTAAAAAACAAAAAATGACTATAAAAACAATCGAAATTCATGGTCATTGTGAAACAATAATTGAAATGTATAACTTATTAGCAAATCTGGAGTTGATAACATTTTCAAATGAAAAACTGCACACTCAATTTCAAAGTAATTCATGATAAATAAGTAAGCATCTCCTCTGAATTCATTCTTACATTAAAAAACTATGAATTATTAAAAAGAGCGACTTTAGATAAAGTCGCTCTTTTTAATAATTCATATGATAAAAAATTATATTTTATTTAATAACTTTGCCCGTCATCATCTTCATGATTATCTGATATTAACACACCGAGCATATCTTTGATGTGATTACGATTAAAATAAGTTATAGCTCCCTGTTTTTTATGAGATGCCTGATCATTAGGATTACGACAAGGATCAGCTTCAAATTTAAAAACGTTCGTTTCAAATTGACCAGATTTATGCATTAATCGTGCTCCTATCCATTGCTCTCCATTAATGCTACCAGCCCATGGTCGTATCGATAATCCATGTTTATGTAATATCGGGTATATAGGCTTTAAAATAGCATATAAATCAGCATATTCATTTTTAAAAGCTTTACGATTAACTCGAATCGTTGGAAACTCAACTTGAGCTTGTGCTAATGCCGTATACAATTGATCTTTTTCTAAAGATTCTAAAATCATTCTCACACCTTTTTTACTAAAATAATTGTATCAACTGAACTATGTACTATTGTATATATCTATTCTAAAACAGAATTATTTTTCCGTAAACATAACAAAAAAGAGTGGTTCATATATAATGAACCACTCTTTTAAAATACAATAAATATTATTTTTAAGACAAAATAATTGATGCTTTCGTAACTTCATCTTTTACTGTCAAAGTAAGTTTTTTGATATTTTTTTTATTATCACGAGTTGTAAATACAACACCAGTTACCGTTGCACCTGGTAAAACAATTTGATCTTGCAATTCTTTGTTTGCAAAGTCAGCATCCATATCATCATTAAAATCATGCGCACCTAGACCCTGAACAAAAGCTGGAATAATCATAGCTAAACCACCAAAACACATTCCTGGAATTCCTAAGCCTAAACCTCGAGCTTTGCTACTTCTATGTAAAGTATCTGCAACTTCCTGACCTGTTATACAACTAAAATTCAAACCTTGAGAACTAATTGAAATACTGGTTTGACTATTATTAGTTACAGTAATTTGAACTGGTTGAAATTTCTTTTTAATTATTGTCTTAGAGTTAAAATGTTTTTTACAGTCTTTTGCTGTAAAAACTTTATGCTTTAATAAGATTTCATCTTTTTTTGCAACTGAACTAGATACTGCTTGCTTGACTAATGGCATTGATTTATATCGAGCATATCCAGTTGAAGTACCAAGTAAAGCAATACTCAATAATGATAATAAAACTTTATTATTTTTCATAAACAATCCCTTGAAACTGATTCATTTGAAACTTTTATATAAAACCTATCTAAATTATACCACAAACTGAATTTATCACAACTACCTGTCCTCGTTTTATACATATGAGCCCTTTGCACCTCTACATAATTGTCCCAAGATATTGACAAGGAATCAAAAGCCTCAAACTTTTGTGAGGTCGAACTGAATTATCAAAATTAGTAAAACTATCAAATTTGTTTTCACAGGACTTTCGCAAACTAATTGAAGTTGAATGAAAGATTCGATCTAGACGTAATTATAAAAGAATACAGGCTTCTTTTTTAGTGATCAAACCTAAGGTATTGCAAAAATCTCGAACAATTCACGTTGTTTGGCACGATATAAAATTGTATCTTACTGCTCAAAAAAGAATAGACAAAAAAGGCAAAGAAACTATTGTTTATCAGGTTTCTACCTATTCTGCAAAACCATCTCAACATGTTAAAATGTATAAAAATCGATGGCCAATTGAAAAAGAGTTTAGGACCACAAAGCAACATCTTGGATTGCAAGAATGCCAATCAACTAAAATGAAAACTCAGTTACATCATGCAGCAGCAGTTTTTTTAGCTTACGCTTATCTTGTTGTTGAACAAAAAAGAAACGTAAAAACACGTCTCTTTTAAGCAAACTCAAAAGATTCAATTAGTCAATCTGGAGAGATCTTTCAATGAATTATTTATTAACTGCTGCGAAAGTCCTGTAATAAGCAATAAATTTATTTTTAAAAAATATAGCTCAGAAACAATACAACACCTGAAAATGATATACCATTTTCAGGTGTTGTACGTTACATACATACCAAATATTACTATCTTATGGCAGCAACACCTCAAAATTAGCCCACACAGACCAACTAGAAAGTGCTTGTGCTGAATGTGCCATTTCTGCTGATGCTCCAATTCCCAATGTACACGTATCATGAATCGATTGTAAGCGGCCTGCAACCATGTTACTCATCCATGCCCCAGCTGCACCAAAAACAAGATCTAAATCGCTGGTAACCAACGTAACAGGTGTAGCATCAAGTGTTGTATTAGCTTGCCAAATTTGTGCAAGATGAGATGTTGAAACACCGCCTGATGTAAACACGTCATAGATACCAAAACCAGAAGCAATCGTATCAACTTGGCTGATCAGCTCTTTTTGAGTGTAAAAGAAGTTATAACTGAATTCAAATAAGCAATGTTCCCATCGTTTTTCTAGACGAGTATACAAGGTTACTTGGCTTCGACCATCAATTAAAGCATCTTGCGTAAACAAATTAATACCTTGCAATGGATTTACTGGACCCTCTGTACCAAGCTCATCAATTGTATCTAAACCTAAATATCTTGACCATAGACCATTAGAACTAAGATCAAATGAACGCCGTTCCCAATTAGAAATCATATAGCGATAATTACCACCAAAAACCAATGATCCTCCATGGTCTTGCACAAACATAAAATCTGTTCCAAAACCAAACGCACAATGATTAGTTCCAACTTGTGGTTCAAAAAGCCATTCTCCTTGAGTACCCTTACCAATAGGAATTTCTAATAATCCAAACCCTGCAAAATATGAATCACAAGAATCTGATGAAAATAAGTCCATCTGTTGTGTATAACCAAACATAACCTGAATGTTATCAAGGCCTGTTTTCGTTTTCAAATCTCCAATTTTTCCATAATTCCAATCAGCTTGCGTAAAAGCTTGATACGCATTGGTAATCACTGTACCATCTGGTTGCGACATGCCGCCATTACCACCGCCTAATTCTTCAATGCAAATCTGAGTTCTGCAATTAATTAAAGCGGTTCTTACATCTAAAAAAACATGTTCAAACTGCTTGTAAATATGAAAAAGGCCACCTACCAAAAGCATTGATGGTGTTAAATTAATCGTAGAGCTATAATTACGATCGATATCAGTAGCACCTAAAAGTATGAATTCTGGATTCATATCACCAAGACCTTGTTGATTTAATGTCATACTTGTTTTACCATTTATTCCTAAGTTTTCCATTGTATGCTTTACATCATACATGCCAGAAACCCATGGTTGTAATTCAAAGCTAAAAGATTTATCTTCATGTTTGCTATAATCATCTTGTTTGAATAATAGCGGCGATGAGGTCACTAAGCGATGATTCATCACACTTGAAATCGCATGCATATCTGATGCACACAGCAACATTGCAGCTATAAATATTTTTTTTCATATAAGTCCTTTTTATATCAAATTTTTAAAACAAGGTTGGATATTCTTAAAAACACCCAACCTTGCAATTTTATTAATTATTATTAAAAGCTAACAATGCATCACGCACAAGCGTTCTGCGATTATTAAAGTCTGTAAAGAATGTATTAATTTGAGCCGTTGATGCAGAATATGCAGCTATCAAACTTGCTTGAACAGCATCAAAGTGACTATCCCATCCAGGAGTTGTACTTGCAGCTAAATTTAAGTTTGGTTGATCTGCATAGACAGTTGCATACTCATCAAATGAAATATTAACTGCATTAATTGCATCAGTTCTTGCCGCGCTATCAGTAATTGCAAGCGCATAGAACGAAGTTGCAAAAAAGTTACGGAATAATGCTAGATTATTTCCATACCAGTAGACATCAAAAGCTCCGCCTGTCAAAGCAGCTGGATCATTAATAAATATCTCTGCGCCTGAAAATAACTCTGCAACAACAAGCTTAGTTCCTGCATAACCACCAACAAATGGATTAGTTACCCCATTAACGCCAACAAATCCTCCTGATTGCAAGTCGTCAATCGTTCCTGTTGAAGCAATACCTGTCGAAGTAAATGTTGTATCAATAGCACCTGTTGTTGTAAAGCGAGCAACGACCATACTTTTATTAACGCCATCATATGCCGTAAAGAGACCACCAAGTAAGACATTGTTATTACTATCTACAACAATATTTGGATTCGATTCAAGGCTCGTTAATGTATTACTTGTCGCAATACCAACTGTTCCAAAATCTGTATCTAAGTCACCAAAAACATCAAAGCGTGCGGCAACAAAAGTTTTGTTATTGGTATAACCACCAATAACAATTTTTGTATCACTATTTAAAGCGATTGCCCCACCATCAGCTAAATTCTCAATGACTGATGTTGTCGCTATTCCTGATGTTCCGTATGATACCAATAAAGAACCTGTATTATCAAATTGAGCAACAATTAAATGACTGTCAGTTTTTGATCCACCAACATAGACACTATTGTCTGCATCCGCTACAACAATATCTGTTGCAACAAAACCACCAGAACGAAGATTGTCTATTGCACCTGTTTGAGCAACGCCATCAACACTAAATGTTGCATCTTGAAAACCTGATGAGTTAAATCGAGCAACTGTCAGTTTTAGGTCTGATGTACTGCCACCAACTAAAACATGCCCTAAATAATCGACTGCGACATAACCACCGTTGTTGAGGTTTGCTACTGCAACTGACTGCGTAATCCCTGCAGGCACACCATAAGCAGCTGTATAATTAAATACTGCTGTATCTAAAGCACCAGTTGTTCCTAAGAACTTAGCAACTATTAATTTGAAATCTGAAGTAATTCCTGCAATATAGACGCCATTATCGACATCAAGCGCAATATAGCTACCATTCGTTCTTACTAACGTTGCAATAGCTGGGGACATTGCTATGCCATCGGTACCAAATGTTGTATCAAGTACACCAGCAGAGGTAAATCGAGCTATGATGAACTTATTATCAGTTGTAACACCACCGGTAAGAACACGGCCTTGGCTATCAACAACCGTCGACCCGCCATTTAACAAATCAGTTATAACTGAAGTGTAAGCAAGACCATCAATGCCAAAATCAGGATTCAAATCAGTTGGCAATGGTTCGATGACTTCTGGGTCATACTGACCAATAAACTCATCACCATAGACACGCATCATGTATGGTGCAACTGCAGATGCAATGGTGTTATATCCTGCAACGGTAATTTTACCATTTGCATTAATCATCAGATCATACCATTGTGAAGCAACACCTGATGGTGTAACTGTTGTCACGACACCTGGAGTCCCGCTCCCAGAAGTAAATGTTGTATCAAGGCCAGTTGATGCAGTACGAATAATAAACGGAACATCGGTTACAAGATCATCATACCCAGTCAATAATATTTTTCCTGGTGATGCGTTCAAATCAACTGACACTGATGTTACTCGTGCAGCTGTTAATTCAGTTGCGATACCACTTGCACCGAAAGTAAGAGTCGTTGCAGCAGTTCCACCTGTAGTACCAAGTGTATAGGTTTTTACTACTATTGTGTTGAGTGTTGTGTTAACAGCAACTGCAACAAGATTTACAACTTGATTAAATGATAAATAATTTGTTGTAGCGAGTGAACTATTTCCAGTAACAATCTCATGCCACAATACTGTTGTTCCATCTGCATCTAAAGCGATAACTGTCGCATTAGATGCAGCATCATTTGCAATGATATAGACATTACCAACTAAATCAGCAACTACAGAATTAATTGCACCATAACCGGTAAATGTGTAATATCCATCAACACCAAAGGTTGTGTCTACAACACCTGTTAAAGAATTATACGCAATAACGGTACCAACACCATCTAAAATACCTGCAACCAGTAATCTGCCTTCTGGCTGCTGTGCTATAGCAAAATGAACATCGAGCGTTACTGTTGGAGCAAATCCTGAAACTGCAGCACCAGTTGAACTATTTAAATAGTTAATCCAACCATCCATAGACCCTGCTATGCCAGATCCACCGACCGCATAAAAACCACCATTCTCAGCTAAAAGCATTGTAGCAAGATCTGCTTGATCTTCAATCGTCAACAATCCAGACTCTCCAAATGATGTATTTTGCACATCATCAGAACTCATCAAAGCCATGTAGGTATGAGTTCCATTATCACCAGCGATATAATATGTACCGTTATCATTTTGTAATAACGATTTGACTATCGTTAATGTTGGAAATATAGCTGATAATAGACCTGTATTAACAGTATTCAAGTTCATAAACCCAGGATTTGTTCCTGCAGGATTAAAGGTAAGATCAAGGTACCCTGAAGTTCCGAGTGCCGTTGCACCTTGAGCAACTTTGGTAACGATCATATCATTGGTGATTTGAGTCAGATACGGCACTGCAGAAGTAGCTGTTGCATTCGTATCGCCAGCAACAATAATACCTGCACCACTACCAACAACATCAACTGCAAAAAATTCTACTTGAGGTGAAACGCTTGTCGTTAATATTCCCGGAGTTGTACCAAACGGATTAAAACCAACATTTAACACAAAATCTGAACTCAATTGCGCTAAATTAAGCGAATAAGGACTTGATGCTCCACTTTGAGCAAGGATCAACGTTGTCTCATCACTTAAGGTAAGAACTTCTTTCAAAGTTAAACCGGCTACAGCTGGAATAATAACTGCTGCCGCAATGCCATACGTACCACCTGTTGTTCCATTTGCATTATAACGAGCTGCCACAATACCTGCTGATGTTTGTACCACAAGAGCAATAGAGCCATTAACATCCAACTTCATTGCAACTAAAGAATCTGCTGTTGGTGTTAATGACGCTGAAACTGGCGTAAATTGAGAATCTAAATCTGTTCCATTTTCAAGCAATCGAGCGACTGCAACTGTAGAATCTGTTGCTTGATAGGCAAAATAAATTTTATCTTCGATATCAGCATCAGTTGCGACCGAGATTGAAGTAATAGGATGTGAAACACCAGTAAATCTGTATCCTGGTGTGCTTGATTGATTAAATGATGTATCAACTTCATTTGCTACCGGATTATACGAAAGTATTACGCCTGAACCAGAACCAAAATCTGAAAAACTATTGTAACCTGCAAGTAAAATTCTACCCGATGCTTGCTGTGCAATACCATAGATACTGGTAAGACCTGCAATTTCCGTTGCTTCTGGAATATTAATTACAGCTGCTGCAGAACCATTTGGTTGCACTTTATAGACAACAACATCAGTTGCGCTCATCCCCGTCACATAGATATTACCCGCAACATCAACCATAATATTGTTTGTACTGACCAGACCAGTTAACGTAATCTTACCATCGGTACTAAAAGTAGTATTCAATGCATAATCAACATCTAACATAGATAACGTTGTATCAGTACCATCAGTCATTGCAACCAAGGTATTTCCTGCAAAATCTCCTGATGCAATGGTATACATTGTTTGTGGTTGACCATTTGCCAGCGGCCCACTTGTTCCTAAATCCACCGATCCTGATACCGTACCAACAATTCCGCTTGGAAATCGTGCTACTTGCGTCGCAGGTGTTGTTGTATCGCCAACAACTTGCCCAACAAGTGAAACAGTAGTGGTGCTATCAATGTTTTCATACCCACCAAATAGAATATTACCTACATAGTTAATACAAAGCCCATTAGAAACTCGAGCTGGAATTGTTGTATCAGAAGGATTATTTGTACTATACATGGTTTTTAAAATACCAGGTACGGATGAATATGGAGCAAATGTAGTATCAATCGTCAAAACACCAGCCCCACAACGTATAACAAAAAAATCATTCGTATCGTATCCATTAATCAACGACTGATTATTCGTATCGCATTGCAACTTTGTAATCACTGGAGTTGTTAATAAGGTTGATGTTTGCAAAAAATCATTCTGGAGAATAGTTGTACCAGTCGCATTGGTAATTTTTTGAATTGCAATATCACCAGTGGTCCGAGCAGCTGTTAACATTATACGTGTACCCGTTGAATCAAAAGATATTGATGGTGCACCATAGCTACCAATAGCTAAACCAGTATTAAGAATGCCACTTGTCCCAAAATCTGTTGTACTTAAACTTGAACCATCTGCTAAATATTTAGCAATTTTTATTGTTGCAGTATCTTTGTAGGCAACATAAATTCCATTATCATTATCAATCAACAGATCATAAAATGTTGTTGAAGCATCGCCGATTGCATACCCAACATCAGCAGTACCAAATGGAACATCCGTTGAATTTGTTGCAAGAGCACCTGTTTGATCATACCCGATTAAAAGGCCTTGAGTTGACGTTAAGTATTGACCAATGACAATAATACGTCCATTGCTTTGCTCAGCAACTCTTGTAAATGAAGACGAATTGGTTGTTTCAATGGTGGTAAAATCTAGAGTTAAATCAGTTGCTGATGTTGTTCGTGCAAGCCAACCTCCTGATATTGCACTGGTACCAACAATTAAAGCTCGTTGCTGTGAATCAACAACAACATCTGCTGCACTCTGTTGCCCTATCGCTATTGAAGCCAATTCAGTTACACCATCTTCATCTAATTGAGCAATTAAAGAGCCCACTAAAGTAGCCACTTGTTTGGTTACAACATACAAGTTATTATTTGCCATTGCCTGTAAAGCTACAACTTGCGGTTGTAAGGCTGAAGACGCTGCATCAACCGTTGGATACGTTCTAAATCCTGGAACGCCTGGACTTGTACCAATTGCAGGGTTATAGGTTATATCCATACAACCTTCTATTCCCTGATCACCAAGATACCGTGCTGTTGCAAACAATTTATCTCCACCAACTGTTGTACTACCAGCAAGAATAAATGAACCATTTTCTTGTAAAGACAACGTATAAGCATTATTTGGATTAGAAATATTAGTTAATGTATAACCAGTTGATCCATTAAATGGAGTATTTCCTAATGCTGATGAAGTATCAAGCGCTAATCCATTTGCTACAAAACGAGCGATCGTAAAATTATCTACTGCTGATTGTGTAGAATATCCACCCACCACAATTTTATCATCTGCTTGAATCGTAATCCCACGAAGATACGCACTTGTTCCACCAAACTGAGAAACAATATAGCCTTGATTTCCAACTCCAAAACCGTTTGTTTCTTAATACCCGCTATCTTGAAAGCCGACCAAGACTGCTTTGGCTCCAGTTGTCCCTGCAACAACAATTCGATTAAAATTTGTTGCCGATTGCACACCAACTGCATAGCCAATATCAGATCCATGATCATCATTTAAATTTGCTATATTATAACCTGGTGTGCCTGAACTATTAAAACTTGTATCTAACACTCCTGATGATAAAAATCGAGCAATAAAAACATCGATTTGGCTTGTGTCTTGTGAACCTGTAACTAAAATGTTTCCAATCGCATCAAAAGCAATTGCATTACCTGTAAGAGGAATAGTATCTGACATTGATATTAATGCAATACCAAGAACTGTTAAAACTCCAGAAAGATTTGTTCCACCAACAGCTGAACCTATATTAAATGCTCCCGTATCTAATAGACCTAACGTTGAATATTGAGCAACAAAAATATCTTGCGTTGTACTAGCAGATGTTTGCGTAATAGTCGTTGTACCTGCAACTACAATTTTGCCTGAACTGTCAATAGCTAGTGCATTTGGTTGATCTACTGATGTTGTTGTTGCATGAGTAGCATTAATAATTGCTCCAATATTATTAACAATATACCCTGCTGCAGTAAAAGGACTGCTTGAAGCTGCTGTAGCATCTAAAGTACCATCTGGTATAAATCGAGCGATAAAATATGATGGAATAGCTCCAGCTGTTTGTAAACACGTACCAGCAACCACAATTTTACCATCGGTCTGAATTGCAACCCCCGTAGCAATCACAGCTATCATACCTGTTAAAGATAAAGAAACTGCCCCATCAGTACCAAATAAATCATCTAAAGTCCCATTAATATTATAACGAATAATCTGAGCAACTCCCGTTCCAGCACTCCATGAACCTGCAACAACTGTTTTACCATCTGGCTGAATAGCCGATGCATTAATAATAAAATCAGTGGTAGCTGAACTATAGGTAGTATAACCTGTAGCAGATTCTGGTGTTGCGCTACCAAAACCAGTTCCACCATTATCTGTTGTATCCAACGCACCTACGGTATAACTTGATTGCATGCTCATACTTGAACATAGCAATCCTATGGCCATAAACATCGTTATGAATCTACAACGATTATAGATCATCTCTTTCATACCTACTCCCTTTTTCGCATCAGCCATTTTTATATTTTGGCTTGATTATTGGTTAAAAACATATCCTTAATTTTGATTAAATCTTATATCGTTTTTTTAAAAAATAAAGTCTTTCTATAGAGGACTTCCGCAGCAGTTAATAAATAATTCACTGAAAGATCTCTCCAGATTGACTAATTAAATCTTTTGAGGTTGCTTAAAAGAGACGCATTTTTACGTTGGTACCTTCGATAACTTTTGAGTATTTTTTATGTGAAAAAGTTAAAAGCAATGGCTTCCATTTCTAAAAAAGATTGATTTGCTGTGGATAATTGTCGTTGAATTGTATCAGCACTGCGATTGTTACAACACCCCATTGCAGTAAAATTTTTAGAAGTAGACAAAACTAATGATTTTACGTAATTTCAAGATGTGTTGAAATACATAAATATAGGCTCCTTTTAGGTTTGATCACTAAAAAAGAAGCCTATATTTTTTTTATAATTACGTCTAAATCGAACTTTTCATACAATTTCAATTAGTTTGCGGAAGTCCTGTATTCATTTACTGTTACAGTTCTGGATTTTCTAAGTTTCCTAATTATCATAAAGGACCTCTCGAAATTTGGTTGTTTCTGAGGTCCTTATTTTATACTAACTCAAGGCCCATATCTATCCGAACCTATACAATCCCTGAGCTCAATTAAAATCTTTCATATGTATCAATTTGAGAAAATCGTTATACACATCAGCCCAATCATCATTTATGATAAAAAAGACAAAAAAAGATGGGAGTCGACAAACTCCCATCTTTCATTCAATTCTGTCAATAATTACTATCTAAACACTTACACTTTTAGGTCATAGAATAAATTAATACCATTCATTAAAAATATTCATATAATCAATTTCAGCTTGTAATCGCACATTTTCAGCAATTATTTGATCTATAGTTAAATATTCGATAATCGATGGAACATAATGTAATTCAAAATATGGTATATCTCGATATAATCGATCTTGAAATGCTTGTTGCCATTGCAAATCTTGTATAGTTGCTTCTAATTCATATCTTTCGCGTCGAATCTCAAGTAATTGTCGTTCTATTTTAGCACGATATTCTCTTTCTCGTTCAATTCTTTGCTGTTCTGCAATACGATTATCTTCAAGTTGTTTATAATATAAAGCTTGTTGATACTCATACGAACACTTTAATCGATCAATAGATGCTATAATTTCATAACGTAATGATCGTAATTTATCATATAAATATGGATAAGCTGCACGATCAAAAGAATTAAATGAATCAATAAAACGAACATCCTTCATAACAGTTGATTCATATTTTAATAAAACTTGATATGTTTCATAATAACCACTTTTCATTCGACTACAAATCCATGTTGACATATCATAACTCTGTAACGGTAATCCATTATATGAATGATAGATCTGACAACCTTGAATAAAGGTATAATTTTTTATAATTGGATAAATTACTCTTTCAGCTTTATATGCACAATTAAGTAATTCATTATATAGCATAAGAGTATCTGCATCCATATCAGAAAATGGATTCCAAGGCTTTAAAGTCCATGCTGCATGATACAAACTATGAATATCTTCTTCTAATTTTACCGTTGTAACTTCATCAATGAAATATACGTCAAAACCAAGCTGAACTAAATTAAATTCGATCGCACATTCTTTATTTTGATATGTAGGTATCTCTTCAAATGATTGATTATACTTCACAACCAAGGGTGTTAACAACCGACGTGCATTGTATTTTCGTTGATCAAGTGATTCAAATACTGCATAAGATGTTGATGTGGAAACAACAAATAATCCTACAATAAGGCTTAAGAGCCCTTGTTTCTTTGAATATATATTTTTAAATGTTTGCATTTTCATAATGACCAACCTTTTCACCAAAATAAAATTTATACATACAATTTCAGCGTATGCCATATTGAAATATCAGTCAATTACTATAATTGACTGATATTTCAATATTATTAATTATAGTAATTGACCATTAATTTACAATGAAAGCTTAAAACTTGATATTTTAGTTACTCATTGTAAACTTATATATTAGAAACTGCTTTAAATAATTGATAATTTTAAACGAAAAAAGAATCTCATTATGAAAAAATCACAATATTTTTTATTTTGTTTGCTCATGATTGCAACTCAAAATAGTATCTATTCAATGGATAAATCTTCAAAAATTAATCCTAAAAAAATTTTAGGAACTATAGCCACAGTTTTAGTGACTGCTGATCTATGGATGTATTCACAAAGCAATCAAATGAAATCTCCTATTGAATCTTCACTGCGGATGTTTCCTTATTTAAAAAATCAAGAAGTTGTAACATATCCTACAATTACACCTCTTGATAATCAAAAGCCACAAGAATATTATTACTTACGTGGTTCTGCAGCAAATTTTGCATGCGATGATCATTGTAATTGTTAATTAATAAAAATTACAAAAAAGACGGATACAAATTTTATTGTATCCGTCTTTTTTTATAAAATTTTCCAATAAAAAGTAGTAGCATTTTTATAAATTGAACGATAAGCTTAGCCTTAAATTTAGAATAACTTTAAATTTAAGGTGAAACGATCATGATGAACAAACTTTTTCAAAAAGCTTTTGATATGCGTCAATATTCTCATGTTCCTCATTCAAACTTTAGAGTTGGAGCAGCTCTTTTAACAAATAATGGTATAATTATTGGCGGTTGCAACATAGAGTCTGATTCTTATGGACTCACCATTTGCGCAGAAAGAAATGCAATCTTTACTGCATATGCGCAAGGATATCGACAATTTCAAGCTTTAACTGTCACTTCAACTAGTCAATCAACTCCATGTGGTGCATGTCGACAAATTATTGCTGAATTATGTGGTAACATACCTGTTTACACCTGCGATACTGAAGGTAATAGTTTATCTTTTCAAGCTTATGATCTTTTACCAAATCATTTTTCACTACAAGAACCATTATCTTTAGAAAATATCCATCCTCATGAAAACATTATTTAATTTTTTTGCACTGATAACTTTTGTCACTGTATGTTCTGCATTAGAATCTCATAATCATGAATCTTTAATTCAACCATATGCTAATGAATGGAATAATAGGTGCATAACACAGTTATCAACGCAAGATATTATAACAATTTCTCATACAATTCTTTTAAGCTATGAAATAGTACAAGCATCACTCATCATGTCTCAAGCTCGATTAATTATTCAAGAAGAACTGCTAAAAGTTATTACTCTATCAATTAATGACACATTTGATGTCAGTGTTCATGCTCAAAATAATGATTTCACAAAAATGAAGCGTGCTATCTCTGATCTTGAACAAGGCCAAGAACAGATTAAATCAACATGCGTTAATTTAAAAACGTTCCTACCTTTATTAATATCAATTGATCCCTCAACAATTCAGCTTTTAATATCAAACTTCAAAAGTATCATATTACATTGGGTTAAAACTCAAGAACATATTCTCAATCACTTAGAATCAATTAAAAATGAATTAAGCTCTACATCTGATTTATTCATTCACGTTAACAACATGTTTCAATCAATTATCACTACAGATCCCATTGAACATAGTCAGCTTCTACAAGGTGCAAATAGTATAACTCATATGTATAATAAAATTGAAAATACCATCGCACATCTCACAACAACTCGACAACAAGGTGTTACTGAACTAGACACACTTTTAACTCTATTTTTTAAATATCATTATGAAATTTTATACAATCAGCTCGAACAACAGTATGAGAATGCACAAATCGTATCGTATGAAAGCCTACCAAGCCCTGATCATATTTTCATGACAGTGTAATTTCAAAACACCTATCACCTTTTTACAAACATACATAACCTGATATTCTATGACAAAGAAGAATAATGTAATAATTCTTGAAAAAGGACAGTCTTATGAAATCAAATAAATTCATATTAAAATATTTATTTATATTTTCAATTATAACAGCGCCAGTCAATCAAATTCATGCATCAAATGATGCTAATAACTCTACAAAAGTAATTGTGGCAACTACTGCTATAGCAGCAATAGGCTATGTAAATTACCTATATACACAACCAACAGACCCTATCATTACCATAAAAAATTTATCTGAAGAAAAAGTTGCATTTCCGTTAAGTTTCCAATGGGGAGCATCAACTGCAAGCACGCAGTGCGAAGAACAATGCAGCCAGGGTGCCAGTCATAGTTGGTCGCGCTCATACCTTGATAAAAATGATAAAACTGAATTACAAGCTCCACAATTTGTTTGTAAAAGTTGGGATCATTGGCAAGATGACATTGATAAAGTAAAACATCTTGGCTGTAATAGTTATCGATGCTCTATTGCATGGAATCGTATTCAACCAACAGAAACAACTTTCGATCAAGAAGCAATTAATCATTACGTGCAAATGGCACAATATTGTAAAGAACAAAATATTCAAATGATGTGCTGTTTACATCATTATGCAGATCCAACTTGGTTTTTAGATAAAGGTGGATTCGCTCAAGAAGAAAATATTGCTTCATTTACCACCTATTGCCAAAAAATGTATGAAGCTCTTAATCCATATGTCAGTCAATGGATTGTTATAAGTCAGCCTGTTGCTTACGCATTAAAAGGCTATAAAGTTGCTATGCAGCCTCCATTTTTAAAAGATTCTGGATTAGAAGCTACGGTTATGCTGAATATGTTCAAATCTCATATTGCCGTTTATGATTTAATGCATACAGATTATGAAAAAAATAAGATTGGTCAAAAACCAGAAGTTGGCATTTGTCATCAAATTGTACAAATGAAACCAGCGAATCCTTATAATCCATTCGATCTTCTTGTTGCTCAACTTGCTGACCGACTTAATAATCAAACAATGTTGAGAACTTTTACAGATGGTCATTTTCAATCATTATTACCAATGGTTGACGTAGCATACCTTCCTGAAGCTCCAACAAAATTTGATTTTTTTGCTCTGAGTTATTATGCACCACGTTTTTTTAGTGGAACACAATCTGTTCCGGCAAATGTCGCTGAAGAGCTTGTATCAAAAGATCATTTTAGAACAATTGACACACAAGGTATGTATGATGCAATTGTACAAGCATCGAAACTTGGCAAACCTGTTTATGTTGTAGAAAATGGTATTAACCCAAAAACTGAAGACCAACGTGAATTACTTTTAAATTCATATCTCTCTGCAATGTCATGTGCAATAAAAGATGGTTATGATGTGCGTGGATATCTTCACTGGACGCTTATGGACAATTACGAGTGGGGAAAAAATACAGATACCACTTATAATGGCTCTTCATTTGGATTATACAAAAATCGTGTTATCAATGATGAGACTGGCGAATTAGATATAAATTTTAAAGATCATGATGCCTTGCTGAAACAAAGTGGATTACACTATAAAAAAATTATTGGCATGCAAAAATAATTCCTTTCTGATATACATTCCAATCGAGATAAGATAGACTTTTATTTTTAAATTATAAAATAAAACGTTTAAGAATATCTCGATTGGGTCATTATGTTCAAAAAAATATCCTTACCTTTACAATTATTACTGATACTTGTAGGCGTTGCACTTTTCGGCAATCTTCTTAATGAAACTATCATCAATTATTTTTATACTATTAGTGTAATCTTCAAAGAATGTCTCAGTTTTTTACTACCCTTCATCGTATTTTCATTCATAGCCAGCGGTATATTATCATTTAAAAAAAATGCTCCATTAATTCTTGGAATATTATTAGGCTGCGTCGTCATTTCAAATTCAGTTGTTGCGTTTTTTGCATACTTTATTGGAAAAAATGTTTTGCCCCTACTAGCTGTTACTATTGATTCAAACTTCATCGTTACAACCGAAAGCATGCAGCCCTACTTTTCATTAAATCTACCTACTTTATTTTCATCATTTCAAGCAATGCTTACAGCTATTATTTGTGGTATCAGTCTTTCATTTTATGAAGCTCCCATTATTGAAACAGCTATTAATCGATTTAAATATACACTCGAAACAATTATCAACTCACTTTTCATTCCAATACTACCTTTATATGTCTTAGGTTTTTTACTTGAAATAAATCATCAAGGTATTTTTATACGACTATTTCAAACGTATGGAAGAACCTTTGGATTGATTATTGTTTTACAATATTTTGTTATTTTTTCAATTTACTTTATTGCTGCTCAATGTAACTTTCGTAAAGCAATGAATTATATAAAAGTAGCAATGCCATCATACTTAACTGCATTTGGAACAATGTCGAGTACAGCAACAATTCCAGTTACAGTAAAATGCGCAGAACAAAATACTGGTAATAAAGCTTTATCGGTCATGGCTACACCAATCCTTGCGAACATTCATCTTCTTGGTGATGCCATCAGCACACCAACATTAACCCTGGTAACTTTATTTGTTTTTACTGGTGTCATGCCAGACCCAATAGTTTATTCAACATTTGTTTTATTTTTCTGTATTAACATGCTTGCTGCTGCTGGAATTCCAGGTAGTGGAATTTTTGTTATGCATCCAATTTTAATCACTATCCTTGGATTCAACGACCTCATGATTAGTATTATTACCACGCTTTATATTTTACAAGATGGTCTTGGTACTGCAGGAAATGTAATGGGTGATGGTGGATTAATGATTATAATTAATAAAATTTTAAAACGATTAAAAATAACGGAATAATATAATTAAATAATATAAGGGTACCATGTATGAATAAAATTACATTAATCATTATGACAATGATAATAACTTCAAACTCAATATCGGCTTCTTATTTAGTTACACCTAGATCTCAAGAAGAACAAATGAAAATTATTTTTAAGTTAGCTAATAATCCTAGTTTACTAAGAACAACAATTAACAATAATTCAAAAGCCATCAATTATGCTGAAAAAATACAAGCATCATATCCTAGTGCTGAAATTGCTAGAATAATTCAGTTACAAAAAGATGAAGTTAAACTTACAACTCTCATAGCTAATAATGCAAGACAATATAAAGATGAAAAAAATCAAGAATTACAATCATTACTAACTGAATATACTACTATAGCAAATGAATCTATAAGTCTCATGCCTGAATTTGAACGCTTAGCAAAGAAGTATGAATCTAGTTGGTGTACAATATCTTAATTTTAATTTAATGTAAATTCGGTGGTCATAATTATTTTTTAATATTTTATGACCGCTTCTCTTGAATACAAATTCAATAACTATAAAAAATTTTAAAGAAATATAATATTTATGCTATTTATTAGCAGAAGGTTCATACGATATTTTGATTGGGTCAGCTTTTTTCTTGTTATTGCAATTGCAATGACAGGAATAGCTTTTGTATTCAGTGCAACATATCGACCAAATGCTGACACATCTATTTTTTTCAAAAAACAGTTATTCGGATTAATTTCAGGAATTTGCATCTATTTTTTTTGTAGTTTACTTGATTATCGAACAATGTGCCGAATCGGCTATTTTATTTATTTTTTTTCCATTGGTATTTTGATATTTACCATGCTCAAAGGTTCCATTGGCATGGGTGCACAACGCTGGATAGATGTAGGACTTTTTAAATTTCAACCATCAGAATTAAGTAAGATTTTTTTTCCAATGTTTATTTGCTACTACTTTGTAAATGATGATAAAATCACTCAACCGCCACAAGAATCTTTTATTTTACCGTTTTTTATTATGCTCATCAGTGCAATTTTAATTTTAAAACAACCTGATTTAGGTACCTCATTAATTATACTTTTTTCAGGACTTGTTATGTTCTGGTTCATTGGCCTATCAAATAAATTTTTTATAACTATGGGAGTCATCATATTAATTACGACTCCTCTTTCATGGGATTTTTTAAAACCCTATCAAAAAAAACGGGTCTTAGTTTTTCTTGGTTATGGACAAAAAAATAAAGAGCGATACCAAATTGAGCAATCTAAAATAGCAGTTGGATCTGGTGGCTATTTTGGCAAAGGATATTTACAAGGTACTCAAAATAAATTGTCTTTTTTACCTGAAAGCCGTACCGATTTTATTTTTTCCGTAATATGTGAAGAGCTTGGATTTGTTGGAGCTTTATTTTTAATATTATTATACTTGCTCTTATTTTTTAGATTATTTTTAATGATCCAAAGTATATCAACTTTTTATCCACAACTATTGTGTCTTGGTTTAATTATGCATGTTATATTTTCAACAATAATTAATATTTGTATGGTGCTTGACCTTCTACCTGTTGTAGGAATTCCATTACCTTTTGTCAGTTATGGCATTACACATTTATGGATTGGTTTTGCAAGTCTTGGCTGCATTAATAGCATAACTTCACAACGATATGTACACGATCTATAAAAAATAGATATACTAAAACATATCTTATTCAAATAAAATAAAAGCTACCAACTATCAGTGTTTCATGGAGCAAATAATGAGTAATAAACCAACAGACAACTTAGCCACACCAATTCATCTAGTTATGCAAGATACAGTTGATGAAAAACAATATGAATTCATACCTTCGTCCTTTGACGATTATATAGGACAAGATAAACTTAAAGACAAACTTAAGGTTTATACAACAGCCTGTAAAATGAGAAATGATCCACTTGATCATATGCTTTTATTTGGACCTCCTGGTCTTGGTAAAACAACATTATGTCAAATTATGGCAGAAGTGATGCAAGTTGATATCAAAATTTGTAGTGGCCCAATGCTTGAACGAACTGGTGACCTTGTCGCTATTCTTTCAAACCTCAATCCACATGATATTTTATTTATTGATGAAATTCATCGAACTCCAACAAATGTTGAAGAAGTTTTATACTCTGCTATGGAACAATTTAAAATTGACGTTATTATTGGGCAAGGTGCTGGTGCAAAAACCGTTACTCTTCCATTACAACCATTTACACTCATCGGAGCTACAACAAAAGTTGGCTCGATATCAGCTCCATTACGTAGTAGATTTGGTATCATTGAGCATATCGATTTTTATTCACATGCAGAATTAACAGAAGTTATTTTACAAAATGCTCAATTTTTAGAAATAAAAATTAATAAAGAAGCTGCTGAAATTATTGCAAAATGCTCTCGAGGCACACCACGAGTTGCAAAAAAATTACTTCGTCGCATCAGAGACTTTGCTCAAGTTACCAATAACAATGATGCATCAATCAAGTTAGTCCAACAAGCTATGGAAGCTCTTGGTATTGACCATGATGGATTAACAGCAATGGATAACCTTTTGTTAAGTAAAATTATTGGTCATCACAATGGTATTGTTGGACTTGATACCTTGGCTTCATTAATCGGTGAAGATAAAGAAACGATTGAAACTGTTTACGAACCTTATTTAATTCGAGAAGGTTTTTTAGAAAAGACCTCAAAGGGTCGACAAATTTCGTACAAAAAGATACCATATTTAAAGAAGAAATACATAGGTCAAAGCGATCTTTTTTCCATTGAGGAGCAATAAATCATGGCTGGTCATTCAAAATGGGCAAACATAAAACACAAAAAATCTAAAGAAGATGCAAAACGTGGTAAAATTTTTACAAAAATAATCAAAGAAATCACTGTTTCTGCTAAAGCTGGTGGTATTCCTGAAAACAATCCACAATTACGTCAACTAATTGAAAAAGCTAAAGAAGCTAACATGCCAGGTGAAAATATTATTCGTGCTGTTAAAAAAGGTACTGGCGAATTACCAGGAGTTTCATACGAAGCAATAACCTATGAAGGTTATGGACCTGGTGGCACAGCTTTGATTATTGAAGCTTTAACTGATAATAAAAATCGTACAGTTGCTGATCTTCGTCATATTTTTGGCAGACATAATGGTAATCTTGCTGAAACCGGTGCTGTTAACTGGATGTTTGAAAAACGTGGAGTAATTCGTGGTAATGCTACGAATGTAACAGAAGACAGTTTATTTGAAGATTTAATTGATTTTGATATTCAAGATATTGCAATCGAAGACGATTTCATGACAGTTGAAACAGGCATGGGATCTTTACAAGAAGTAAAAGATGCTATTAAAAATCTTGGCATTAAAGTTGAGCATGCTGAGTTAGAATGGGTTGCAAAAAATAATTTTGAAGTTGATGAAGAAACTGAAGAAAAAGCATTTGCACTTTTTGAAGCTTTAGAAGACAATGATGATGTTCAAAACGTTTACTCAAATCTGAATTAAGGATTTTATATGATTTTAAGCATGACTGGATTTGCAACAGCAACAGCAGAAATCCCTTTACCAAACAAAGCAACAATGACTCTAGCAATGAGTATTAAATCATTAAACTCTCGATTTTTTGAAATAAATTGCAAACTGCCTTCTGTTTTTTCAAATTTAGAAATCTCGCTGCAAAAAATGTTACAAAAAAAATTACATCGTGGTCATGTTTTTCTTCATATTAAAATAGTTAATCAAGAGCTACTTCAAGAATCAATTATCCCATCGATTACTACAATTCAGAATTATTTAGATGCTATTGATATAATTCAAAAGAAATTTAATCTTTCAGATAAAGTTACACTTACTCAAATTTTACAATTACCAAATGCTTTACAAAGTGAAGAAATGCAACTCAACGAAGAAGTTGAAGCTGCTATTATTGAATCTGTTGATCAATTATCTTTACAGTTAATTGAAACTCAAAAAACAGAAGGCGCTCTTCTGGAAGTTGATATCAAAGAACAATTAACAAGCATGCATAATAAAATTGTCAAAATTAAAGAATTTTCTCTTGAACTCATTAAAGAGAAAAAAGAAAATTTAAAAAATGTTATGACTTTATTACTTGAGTTTCCAGTAGAACAAGAACAAAAAAGCCAAGAGCAATGTTTGCTTGAAACAAAAAAATCGACTCTTTTATATGAAATCGAAAAAGTTGATATCAATGAAGAAATAGTTCGATTCAATTCTCACTTGGTAAATCTTGCATCCCAATTTAATACCCAAGAAAAAACTAAAGGTAAAAAAATTGATTTTATTATTCAAGAATTGAACCGTGAAATCAATACTATTGCAGCTAAATGTTCTAATATTTCTATTAGTAGTCTTGCAATTGATATTAAATCTGAACTCGAAAAAGCTCGTGAACAAGCTCAAAATATTATTTAATAAAAATAAGGAATGATTGTGAAATTTTCATATATTTTTTTAATGAACTTAATGCTTTTTTCTAACTATATTAAACCTTCAGCTGAAAAAGGCCTTACAACAAAGCAAGAAAGAATTAAAAAATTAGATAGCACTATATCGAAATTAAGAAAAGATACACAAACATTAAATAATCAAATTCATTGTTTTAATACATTTTCTGTATCTGAAGATACGAAAAAACGATATAAATTGTACAGCGATTTTGTTGTACAAATGCAAGCCTATCGTGATGCAATTGATCAAAATAAAAATGAAGATAAAGTAGCTGCTCAAGAAGAAATACGAGCTATTAAAGCAAAATTAATAGAATTTTAAAAATCATTGTACATATTTGAAATCGGTATTTTTTCTATACCGTTGCAAAATAAAAATCTTTTTTATACAGTGGTGACATTACTTATTTCACTACTGTATAAAAAAGAAAGTATGTTATGAAAAAAATTTTATTAATACTCTTAATTGTACATACAACAATATATTCTGAACAAGAACGCCCAGATATCGATACTCATACAAACGACAATACAACAATTATTTCCAATGAAAGTCGTGCTGTTAATCAATCAACGCCTGTAATTGATTTCTATAATCAACTTATTATCAATCCAAATCATACACCAGTTCCTACACAACCAGCACAAATTGCTAACGTACAAAGTTTAATTGTATACATTGCTGGAGCTAAAGAAAATGGACCTTTTGGAAATCCAAAAAGTACCAATAACCAAATTAACGCAATAAATAATGCGAACTTATTTTCCATTCCAAATAATGTAAATAAAGATCAAAGCACATACTTTACCAAGCAAGCTATCAATCAAAATCATAAAGCTCAATTAAATGCTATTGGAGCTGCCGGTATAGCATCAAGTAAAATTAATAATTCATCATATGGAGTATCTCAAACGATCAATATATTAAATGGTCAAGCAACCTCTGCTTCTGACCCAAGTAGTACAAGGCAAACAACAGATACTAAAGCTGTTTCATCGAGTCAGTTAGCACAACAAGCTGCTTTTGCTTCGGTAACAAATAATGCAAAGCAATCGGCATCTCAAATTACAGCTAATCAAATTGACAATAACCCAAATTCCATTCTTCAAAATATTCAAAATGAAAGAAATCAAGATGCGATTAATAACCCCAATCCATTTGTAACTATTAATAATCCAACTCCTCAATCAAAAATTGTAACATGGAATACTCCATTGATAATTGATAATAACAATGAATTTTTCAACACGATAAGCACAATAAAATTTGAAGAAAACATTGTTTATAAACCTTCATTGAGTTATCGATATCCACCTGCCTATATCGACTGCCCCGCAGCAATTATTATTGCAATTGATAACATTACCATAGATCTTGCAGGATTTAATTTATCACTTGATCCAGCATCAGCTCCAGGATTTTTAAACTCCAATCCAATTTATGGAATATCTATTGCCCCGGGAGTTAAAAATACAAAAATTATATCATCAACTTCACTTGATAAAAAAGGATCGATCAGCGGATTTCCTGGGTTTGCTATTTTCGGAGAAGGTAATTACCCAAGTTTTAATTTTAATAAATATGATAGCATGATCAATACCGTAATAATTGATAACATTGTAATGCTTAGTAATTTAGGTGGCATCTCAATGACACATGCATTACAAGTTGAGATCAGTAATGTTGATATTTATTATAGCTTTGGATCTCGAATTATTTACGGTATTTATTTTGAAAATGTCTTAAATGGATTAATTAAAGAAACAACAGTAAATCAAAATCATTCATATCTTGATGTTGTTGGAATATATTTATTAGATACTGTTGGTATATTAATTAATAAATGTACAGCCGGTTTTAATCGATCATTACAATATGGATATGCAGTTGGTATGCAAATTACTGGCAGCTCTTTAACAACTTCTCATGATAATACAATTTCAAATTGTGTTGCAAATGGAAACTTATGCTCGTATGTAACAGCACGAGAATCTGTTGGAATTCTTATTAATGGCGATTCAACTAATAATTATCTTTATAATAACATAACAAATTCTAATTCTTTTGGACCTGTATTTAATGGTGCTACACCCCCAATAACTAATCCAAAAGGTTATGGAATAAAATTAGACTCAACATTTAAAAATCAAATTTACAATAACACAGCTGGTTATAATGGTGATTATGGTTTTTATGATAGCGCAGCAATTTCAACATCATTTTTTAGTAAAAACACCGCTTTATTTAATGATTTTAATTATGATGTTACCATCGAAACAAGTGCTATTACAATAGGACCACTTCCTACCGTTGTATTATATCAATACAATTTAGCTACATACACTGGTAGTAGTACTCTCCTTGAAAATATTGAAATAACAAATCCTTAAAAAATAATATATTAAAAATAATTGAAAACACCTCTAGATTTTTTATACGATCATATTTATATAGAATAAATATCATAAAAGATCTGGAGTGTTTTTATGAAGGTAGTCACAAAATTTAATGTATTATTTTTTATTATTATGATGGCAACATACCACAATAATTGTGGTATGACACAAGTGACTTGTATATTTACCAATACAACACAATTTCCCATTACCTTTAAAAGCTTTCAAGACGATAACAATAAACCTATTGAAATAAAAAATATGAATATTGGTGAATCTATTACCAGCAAAATTCAAGCCAAAAAAACAGTCGTATATGATATCCAAGCAAATATAAACACCTACGTACCTCAACTTACAACTTCTGGATTATTTAATATTTATTATGATACACGGCGAAATAAATTTTCATACGAGAAAGGTTCATTTACCGAAATAGACCCTGGCACACAAAATGCAATTCTTTCAACTGTCCAAATTACAAATCGCACCATACTTCCTATTAATGTTTCTATTCTTCTTAAAGATACTGGGCAAGCTCGACAAGATCCAACCACGCCATCTCAAGCAGTTTTTTATACTAAATTGCCTATCAATGGATTTTATTCAGTTACTGACCCAGTTGATCACATAGTTATAAATCATGCAATTAATGGATACCATTCTCATCCACTGTCTTTATCTTCAGTCAAAAGCAAATATAATATTATTGATAATTTTGGAACTTTTACAATAGTTGCGGGTAATTAACCATAGAATAATCATCTATAAAAATTATGCAAAACTATTCTTAATATCAATTTTAAATAGATATAAGTCGATATAAATACTCCACTTTTTAAAAAAATAAGCGTAAACTTGATATAAATATAGAAACCTTTTTTATTTAGAGTTTATGAGTAAACACTTTACCCACCTTCATGTTCATACAGAATATTCACTTCTTGATGGTGCTATCAACCTGAAAGATTTGGTTGATCACGCTAAAAAACAAGATCTAAAAGCTCTTGCTATCACTGATCATGGAAATATTTTTGGTGCTGTAAAGTTTTTTCAACTCTGTAAAAAAGCTGGTATTAAACCTATTTTGGGGATGGAAGCCTATATAACGGAAAATGTTGAAGCTAAAACAGTTGATAATAAATATTATCACACCATTCTTCTTGTTCAAAATGAAATTGGCTATAAAAATTTATGTAAATTAATCTCATTTTCATACCAAAAAGGTTTTTATTTTAAACCTCGTATTGATTACGAGCAACTTGAAAAATACTCTGAAGGACTCATTGTCACATCGGCATGTCTTGGTGGGAACCTTAATCGACTTTTACAAACAGATCAAAAAGATAAAGCTATTGAATTAATTGAATGGCATCTTAAAATTTTTGGAAAAGATCGTTATTATTTAGAAATTCAACCTGAAGATCAGCAAGATCAAGTTGTATATAACAATCAATTATATGAACTTTCGAAAATAACTGGTGCTCAATTAGTAGCAGCAACTGATTGTCACTATCTAACTCTTGATGATCATGAATCTCATGAAATTATGCTTGCACTGCAAACAGGTAAAAAATGGGATGATCCAACACGTTTTTCTTTTGGTGATTGTCGAGCTTACATGCGATCAGAATCTGAAATGCTCGCAATATTCAAGGATCATGAGCAAGCTGTATATAATACCGGTATTATTGCTGATATGTGCAACTTTGATTTTGAAACTGATAAACTTTTTTTCCCTGCTTTTAAAATTCCTGATAACAAAACTGATGTGCAATATTTTAAAGAATTATGCTTACAAGGACTTGAAAAATTAATTCGAAATAAGCGTATTGATGCAGCAAAAAAAGATCTTTATCTGACAAGACTAAATACTGAAATGGATCTTATTATCAATATGGGATTTGTTGGGTATTTTTTAATTGTAAGTGACATGATCATGTGGACACGAGCTCAAGATATTCCAGTTGGTCCAGGTCGTGGTTCTGCTGCTGGAGCTTTAGTTGCATGGTGCCTTGAAATCACAAACATCGATCCGTTAGAATATAATCTTTTGTTTGAACGTTTTTTAAATCCAGAACGAGTATCAATGCCTGATATCGATATTGATTTTTGCATTGAAGGTCGAGAAACTGTTATTAATCATATCAAAGATCAATACGGACACGATAAAGTTTGCCAAATTATTACATTTGGAACAATGATGGCAAAAGGAGTTCTTAAGGATGTTGCCCGAGTTCTTGGTATGTCATTTGAAGACTCAAACATGATTACATCTCTTATTCCTGAACAACTCAAAATAACTTTGAAAGAAGCATTAGAATTAGAACCACGCTTACAAGAAATGGTCAATTCAAATTCAGAAATAAAACATCTTTTTGATATTGCATTTCGACTCGAAGGAATTACTCGACATGCATCAAAACATGCTGCCGGAATTGTAATTACACCATTACCCGTTGACGAAATGCTGCCTGTCTATATTCCGTCAAAAACCAATGAACTTGTTGCACAATATGCAATGACAGAACTTGAATCAATTGGATTTTTAAAAATCGATTTATTAGGCCTTAAAAACTTAACATTAATCAAAAAAGCATTAAAACTGATCAAAAAAAATCATAATGTAGATATAAATATTGACCTCCTACCCCTGGATGATCCAAAAACCTATGAATTAATTCAAGCTGGTAAAACTTCTGGTGTATTTCAACTTGAATCCAGTGGTTTAAAGGATGTATTACGAAAATTAAAGCCATCAAACTTTGAAGATATCATTGCGGTAACGGCACTGTACAGACCAGGCCCATTAGGATCAGGCATGGTCGACGATTTCATTTTGCGCAAACACGGCAAGCAGAAAATAGTATATCTCTTCCCTGAATTAGAACCTGTGCTCTCTGAGACCTATGGCGTCATCGTCTATCAAGAACAAGTTATGAAAATTGCTTCAACCATTGCAGGATACTCTTTGGGTGAATCTGATATTTTACGACGTGCAATGGGTAAGAAAAAAGCTGATGTCATGGCTGAACAAAAAATTCTTTTTGTTGAGAAAGCAAAAGAGCGTTCATTCAAGGTCAATAAAGCTGAAAAGTTATTTGATTTAATGGCATATTTTGCTGGATATGGTTTTAACAAATCGCACTCTGCAGCCTACGCTATGATTGCATTTCAAACAGCTTATTTAAAGGCAAACTACCCTGCTGAATTTGCAGCATCACTCATTTCACTTGAATCTACCAATGCAGAAAAAATGTCATTTTATTTAAAAGAAGCTCATGATATGGGGCTTGATATTTTACCACCTAATGTAAATGAATCAATTGTTGATTTCAACGTGGTTGAAGGCAAAATTCTATTCGGTTTACAAGGTATCAAGAACATTGGTCATGCTTCGCTTGATAATATTATTGCCCAAAGAACACAAGATGGACCTTTTAAAGATCTTTTAGATTTTTGTATACGGATCGACTTACGAACTTCAAACAAACGAGTACTTGAAAATTTAATTTGTGCAGGGGCTTTCGATACACTACCAGGAAATCGCACCCAAAAATTTAATGAGCTTTCACAAATTATTGATCATGCAATTGAAACTAAAAAACGTAGAGAAACAGGACAAATGTCTATGTTTGCTATGGATGACGATGAAGATAATGAATTTTATCGATATCAACCTTGTACGGAATGGACTGAAAAAGAAAAATTAGAAAAAGAAAAAGAAGTTTTAGGTTTTTATATTAGTTCACATCCACTTGGTACTTATAGCAATCCAATAGCTTGGTTAAATACTCAAGAGATATCGGTGATTCAACAACAACATCTCAATAGCCCTCCTGGACAAACTGAACCAATTGTTACCATCTGCGGATTACTCACAAGTAAAAAAATTATCACCACAAAAAAAGGTGATAGAATGGCATTTTTACAAGTCGAAGATTTACAAACAAGCGCTGAAATTATAGTTTTTCCTCGATTATTTCAAAAGATTGAATCTTTATTAAATGATCATTCAATCTTTGTGATCAAAGGAACTTTGGACACTATGAGTACAAGTGTATGTAAAATTTTAGCAAACGAAATTAGTCCCATCGATTTATTTTTTGAAAAATGGCCAAATATAGAGAAAGTCATTTTCATTTTACCTATTGATTTCGATGAATCGATTATTGTAACAATCAAAGAAAAATTAACTCAAGGTAAAACGACAATACATATTGTTTTTAAAGAATTTGAAAAAACTATGGTTTTAAAAAGTAATAAAAAATTTGCACTTAACTTTGATCTTCTCAATGAACTTGCCATCAATCATGATATAAAAATAAAAATTAGTTACTAACTAATTTTCAAGTAAAATATTTTCCGCTTTCGTATAAAAAACCTCATCCAGAGCTTTAAGTTTCCCCATGAACTTCGTTAACAAGCTATCATCCTGAATCTTTATATAAAAATTAATTGCTTGAGATAAATAAATATCAATTTGAGGATTTGTTGTATCATGCAATAAAAGTGCAAAAAAAGTATATCCATACAATTCAGCCTTTAATATATCATCTCCAGTCATCAAATAAAGATGTAATCTATTAATCAAAAATCCAAAATTTTTAACTTGGACCGCTAGAATAGCACATCGAGAAAATGTATAAATAATTCCCGGTCGATCTTGCAAAATATCATATAAATTTAATAATGATTCCAATGTTTTTAAATCATTTTTAAATACAACAACATGCTCATACACTGAAATTGCTTTTTGTATATTACCATTTTCTTGGTAAATATTTGCAGCAGAATGATATCGATCTAAAGCTCCATCATCATCAAAAGATAAAAGAATATCCCCTTCAAGTTGATAAGCAAAGGCTTTATCAGGAATTGAATGCATTAATAATTTATATACAATGAGAGCCCGTTCTTTTTCACCACGGGATACAAAGTCAGCTAATTTAAACCAAGCAATATTATATGGACCCGATGATAATAATTTCATCTACTCTATCCTTCTTCTTGTTCAACTAAAACAATTTTAGATACTGTAAAGGAATAACAAAATTAAGTCTAAATTTTAATAAAAAATAAACGTAATGAAAAGAAATAAATGAAATTTTAATGTGAAAACATCGAAAAATAAGAAATAAACAAAAATATCCATATTCATAGAAAGCTCATAAAGAGTTCCTAAATATGATATACAGTGAACTAAAAAAATAAATGGTGCCCAGAGATGGAATCGAACCACCGACACTCTGCTCTTCAGGCAGATGCTCTACCACTGAGCTACCTGGGCGCGAAAGAAATTTCGAAAAAAAATGATCAGAAATGATCAAATACATGATATAGAATAGCAGTTCGTAAAACTTTGTCAAATTCAATTAATTAAAAAAAAGCTAAGAGATATAACAATACTCTTAGCTTTTTCAATTTTTAATAAAATAAAAATTATTTATTTTTTTTTACATACTCTAATGATGTTAGTAAACTGGCATAAATACCAGCACAAACTACTGATGAACCTACAGCTACTATCGATGCATCTGTATTTGGCGAAACTATCATAGTCACTAAAGATAAAGCTCCAGTACATCCAGCTACAGCAACCACCGATAATATTTCATCTTCTACTTTTTCTAATTGTTCAGTTGTTAAACTATTATTTTTTAATTGAGCATTCAATTGTTTTAATACATCTGAAGTTTTATTCCAAGAATTTGGTACAACATCACCTAATATCATTGTCGCAGGCACAAACATATAGTAAGCAGATTTTCTACCACTAGAAAATTCAGAATGAGCACCTATCTCAGCAAAATTATCTAATGATTTTTGGCGATCTTTTACAACAACTTCACTAAAATCATATAAAGCATTTAAACATTCTTTTAATTTTTGACTACTTTCATCATATTTGTTATTTAAATATTCTTTTCTTGTTTCATCATTCGAATATATAAATGATTGCATTATCAATAAACTAAACATTAATAGTTTCAAATTTTTCATATATTAATCTTTCATTATTGGTTAGATATATTTATTACAGATAATATAACAAATCATACAATAAGATGCTACCACTCATGAGCATGCAATCTAATTTAAAAGATAAAACTCAAAATCAAAATTGCCAACATGAAAGCTGTCTGATACGATAGTAAATAAATGAAGCTCTGCAAAGCCTTGCTGATATAGGAAAATAGATGCAAAACAGAATAAACGATATTCAAAAAAATTTTATCAATGATCTCAACAAAGTAATAACACAACAAGATCTTGAAGCTGTTCGTGTTGCCTATCTTGGTAGACAAGGTTTTACAACCGAAATAATGACCGAATTAAAATTAATGTCTGTTGAAGACAAACGACACTTTGGGCCAATTTGTAATCAATTAAAAATTGAAATGCAAAATTTATATCAAGCTGCTCAAGAAAAAATATATCAACAAGAACAAGAAATTTTAACAAAAAATTCGACTTCATTTGATGTTTCAATAAACAAGCCTGGTCAGCTACAAGGTAGCTTGCATCCTTATACCTATATTACACAAGAAATTGAAAATATTTTCATTTCAATGGGATTCTCTGTTGCTGATGGACCAGAATTAGAAACTGATTTTCATAATTTTGGAGCTTTAAATATTCCAGCTGATCACCCTGCGCGATCGGAATCAGATACTTTTTGGTTGCCTGATATGCAAAGACTTTTGAGAACTCATACTTCAACAGTACAAGTTCGTGAAATGAAAGAAAATGAACCTCCAATCGCAATCATTTGTCCTGGCAGAGCCTTGCGCAATGAAGCAACTGATGCTTCGCATGATTACATGTTTATGCAAATTGAAGGACTTTATATCGATAAAGATGTTTCTGTTGCAAATTTACTTGCAGTTATTAAAGAGTTTTTAGATAAACTTTTTGGAAAATCTTTAAAACTACGTGTTCGCCCAGGATTTTTTCCATTTGTTGAACCTGGTTTAGAAGTAGATGCAGAATGTCCATTTTGCACAACTGGTTGCTCAACATGCAAAGGAACTCGCTGGATAGAGTTAATGGGAGCTGGACTTGTGCATCCAAATGTTTTAACTCAAGGTGGCATTGACCCTAAAGTGTACTCTGGTTTTGCTTTTGGTTCAGGACTCACACGACTAGCAATGTTAAAATATCATATTACCGATATCCGCTTACTACACAGTGGAAAAATTGAATTATTAGAACAATTTTAAATTATGAATATAACTAAAATAATTATTCCTGCTGCAGGAATAGGTAGCCGTTTTCTACCTATTACTAAATCAATTCCAAAAGAAATGTTACCTCTATCAAATAAACCAGCAATTGAATATATAGTTCAAGAAGCTCATGATGCTGGGATTGAAAATATCAGCATCATTCTTTCTCCATCAAAAAATATTATTAAAGAATATTTTGAAGAGGACATACATCTGGATACTCTATTAACTGAGAAAGAGCAATACTACAGAGTTGAAAATTTAAATAAATTAATAAAAAAACTAAACTTTTCATATTTTTATCAAAACAAACCGGCTGGTCTTGCCGATGCATTAATGCAATCAAAAAATTTTATCAATAATGATGAATATTTCACTGTTGCATTACCTGATGATATTATTTTTGGAAACACACCTGAAATTTTAAATTTGATGCAAATAGCAAAGTCATTAAAAGGTATGGTTATTGCCGTACAAGAAGTCCCTATGGACCTTATATCATCATATGGAGTTATTTCAATCAAAAAACAGATTGATGAAAATTGTTATCAAATTAATTCTCTCGTAGAAAAACCTAAAGCTCAAGATGCCCCATCAAATCTTGCTATTGTTGGAAGATACGTTTTTCATCAGGATATTTTTGAATTCATTCCAAAAACTCCCCTGACTACCTCTTCTGAAATTCTCTTACCAGATACAATTAATGTCATGATTGAAAAAGGATATCCTGTATTTGCCTACAAAATAAAAGGTGAGCGATTTGATACGGGAACTCCGAGCGGATGGCTAAAATTTATCATGCAAAATCATAGTTTTTAAATCCTATCGCCACCCTTGAATTTTTTTTAAATAAATATTGCAATCTGAAAGCAATATTTCGTACTCTATTGATGTAATTCATTGTATAGATAATCACGACTAAAAGGGGGATGGTCATGAAAAAAATAATTTTTTTGTTATTACTAGCTCAAACAATATCATTTATTACTGCTGATTCTGGCTGTCAAAGATATTCTTGGGGTTGGGGAGAAAGAGCACCTGAAAACACTGAATGCAATTGCAATTGTGAACAGTATGTTCAAGTTTTAACTAATCGTCGAAAATGCAACGAATGTGGTCATTATCGTATTCCAAAACAAATAGTATTTTCAACTCAACAAATCCAATCTCCAACAGTGGTGGAAACTGAATCTAACATAGAAAATAATATATAACATACAAGTTATTTGTCATTATTATAGGGAAAGGATCTCGTAAACTTTCCCTATATTCTTTAAAAAGAATATTTAGTTAAAAGTATCTTTGCAAAAAAGCCTTTAACAAAGCTTATTATTTTAAAAAACCTTGCAAAAACATGTAAATAACGTATCTTCATAACTTATAAATAAATAGATGTACACAGCACTCTATATATTTTATTATCACTAAATTTTACAAAAATATTTTTTTAAACAATAGTATGATTTTTACATTTTTATTATTTTACAAAAGGTTTTATCATGAAAGATTCTAATCAATCTGGAATATGGACAATAGGTCTTGCTATTTTTTCTATGCTTTTTGGGGCTGGAAATATTATTTATCCAATTAAATGTGGTGTTTTAGCAGGCAATCAAAACATTTATGCTATCACTGGATTCATTTTAACAGGAGTTATCTTACCGATTATTGGATTAATCACTATGATTTTATTTCATGGTAATTATAAACTATTTTTTTACAGACTTGGAAAAATACCTGGATCAATAGCAATTTTATATTGTATGTTAATCGTAGGACCATTGCTTGCAATGCCTCGTTGCATAACATTACCATATGAAATGTTAAAACCTTTTATTCCTTTTGTCAGCCTACCCTTATTTAGTATAATTTTCAGTTTGATTACATTTTTAATCACATATAAAGAATCAAAAATATTATCAATTCTTGGTAATATTATGAGTCCTTTATTACTTGGATCACTTGGTATTATTGCAGCAAAAGGTTTATGGCAAGCAGATAGCATGATACCTCAAACCATGACTGTATCATCAATATTTTTTGATCAATTAAATCAAGGATTTCAAACACTCGATTTAATCGGTGCATTATTTTTTGCTTATATTGTATTACGCATTCTGAAAGAAACTCGTACATCTGATCAAATAAAGTCAAAAGAACTTGCAATTATTAGTCTTAAAGGTGGATTAATCGCTGGATTCTTACTGACGCTTGTTTACATTTCATTCAGTTACCTAGGGGCTTATTATGCACACTTAGTAACAGCTAACATGAATGGAGCTCAAGATTTTAGAGTAATTGCAATGCACATTTTAAATAGTTCAAGTGCACTGATTATTATAATAGCTGTTTTAATGGCATGCTTATCAACAGTTACTGCTCTTGCTGCAGTTTTTTCTGAATACCTACATTTTGAACTATTCAATAAAAAAATAAGTTATGTTCATAGTTTACTAATTACCATGATCATCACGGCTATTATTTCTAATTATGGGCTTGAAAATATTATGTTATATAGCAGTATGCCAATTAATATTGGATACCCAATTATTACATCAGTTGTATTTTGTAATTTAGCTTACAGCTTGTTTGGATTTTCATATATTAAAATTCCTGTAGCTTGTACCGCTATATGTATTACAAGTTTTTATCTACAACCTTTCTTAACTGGAATAATTTCGTAACGATTTTCATAAAAATAAAAAAGGCCGTATTTTAAAATACGGCCTTTTTTTATACTATTTCTTGGTACTAGGTAGTTTTATTTTTTTTATGATATACTACCTTACATACGTAGATTCTCTATTAAATTTATTATTTTTTATAAATGAAGAATACCATTTTTATCATGAACCATATTATTTTTATTTTACATACAGCACTCATTAGTGGACTTACTTTATTTTTTGGTCGTATAGGCAAATCGGCTTTAACCAGTTACATTTCACTTCTTTTTGTATTAACCAATATATTTGTTATTAAACAAATGGATCTTTGTGGTTATTGTGCAACATGCGCAGATGCTTATATTATCGGTGTGAGCTTTGGTATTAATTTATTACAAGAAATTTGGGGGAAAAAAATAGCACAAAAGGCTATTTTCACAAGTTTTGCATGCTCGTTATTTTATCTTGTAATGGGATATTTTCATCTTTGGTATATTCCTACAGCTTATGATACCAGCCAAATACATTTCGCTTATCTTTTAGAAAATACATTGCGTATTATCTGTGCATCATTTATTTCATATTTAATCGTGCAATATGCTGATACAAATTTATATGGCTTTATGAAAAAACATTGTAACGGTAACTATTTTGTATTACGAAATTATCTTTCTATGTTTTCATCACAACTATTTGATACCATTATATTTAGTTATTTAGGTCTTTATGGGCTCGTACAAAATATTCATCAAATCATGATTGTCAGTTATGGAATCAAAGTAGTTGCCATTCTTTTAACTACTCCATTCATTTATTATGCAAAGAAAATAGTAAAAAAATCATAAAAAAAGATCCTATAATTTTTTATATTATAGGATCTTAAACTTAATTTTAATAATTATGCAGCGACAGCTTGATACTGACAATCATGTAATGAATGGTTATACCCTGCTTGTACAAATGCACAATACTCATTTTTTGCCTGATGAATATTGATTGTAGGATCATCATATTGTGTATTATATGGCAATGATAAATACTCCATGAATGCATCTGGTGACTTAAGTAACTCTTTTACTTTTTCACTTAACCAATTAAAAGCATCTTCATCCATATTATCTTTATAACACAATAAACTTGATACATAATTTGCTTTACAATCAAAAGGTAAATATTGAGTTCCATATCCGTCAACTTTATATGATAAATCTTCTGTATCAACACAAACAATCATACCCTGTGTATCATAAAAAAAGTTTCTATATTCTGCATGAAAACAATCAAATTTCCAATCTCTATATCCTGTTTCAATAGATAATATAAATAATTGTTTAATATCATTTAATGTAAATTTCATAGGACGATCAGACGTAGCAACTTTTAAAACTGCAACACCCCAATCATTACCATTTTTATACATATATTTTTGAGGAACCATTAAACGATCAAGATTATTAATTTCTATACATCGTCTCATGCGATCAGCATTAACTAATCGATCAAAAGAAGTTCCCTTAATCATAACATGAGGCAAGCCTTGAACTTTACAACTTAATACATCTTTCATAGATAACTGACTTATAATCTGTTTTTCAAGTTCAGCAGGACAACGGTGTTTTTTAACAAATAATGATAATGTTGGATACAAATCAGTATCAATATCATCAAAATTATATTTTTTATCAAGAATTGATGACTTCATACCAGACAAAGCAAGCCAATTAATAATACAACGTTCTTCTAAACTCATATTTTTATAATTAATCGCATCAGCAGATATAAATCCAATAGACAACAAACTACAAAAAGTGATGAATATCATACTTTTTTTATAAAACACCTGCATAAAATAATTTTTGATTTTTTTCACATAAATCCTTTTTTATTACAATTTAAACAAATAATTCATATTGTAATAATACCTTATTACAAAAAGAGTGTCAAACGCTGCATAGGTTTTTAAAAATGGCATAAATCATAAATAAAGTAGGGAGTATGATACTCCCTACTTTATAATATTACTAATAAATAGATAAATCTATGGTGATTTTGTTAATTCACTGAGATATACATTAAGATATTTACTTCCCTTTACTGCAATCGGAAGTAAGCTATGCTGACGAATATTAGAAGATATTCTAGCTACTGATGTTGCTTTAGATGATTCACATTGACTTAAAACAATAGTTGACGCTAATGCTGTTGTCCCACAAACAAAAGCTCCTGATGCTGACTTTGCATAACCATTATGTTCTAAAGCATTTATTGCCAGTGGAACTGCTACAGAATTAACTGTAAATTGCGTTGTTTTCTCTGTGAAGCTAGTTGCTGGTGGTTGAGATGTTATATCCGACAATCCTGACATGCATAAAGATACTCCAGTATTTATAGCTACATTAGTTACCTTATTTTTTTGATTACCCTGATTTGCAACTAAACATATTACAGCACCTGTAACTATTTTTGCAAGTCCACGTTGTCTTACTGTAGGATCTTGTATAATAGAAGAAGTTACAAATCTATCCATGGATTCTATCGATAAAAAGATTACTCCATCGTTATACATTTTTTTAACTGTATCTGAATCAATTGATACACTTGCTTGAAGATTATCATAACTAACTATCAATAATATCATTGAAAAAATTATATTTTGTTTATTCATGAATTTTCTTTATATTTTATGAAAGTAGGAAGAATTGCTCTCCCTACTTTCATTTTAAACTAATTTTTTTAAGTTTTACCAGTTAAACTAATAAACCAGCTATCATTGCTGATGTTAAATTTGCTAAGGTTGCAGCATACATTGCGCGTAGCCCTAACTCACTCAACCAAACACGTTTTTCTGGCACAAGAACGCCAATTCCACCGATTTGAATACCAATGCATGAAAAATTAGCAAAACTACACAGAGCATAAGTTAAAATAGCCTGGGCTCTAACTGTTAGACCTAAGCCTAGCATGGTACTAAATGCTATAAATTCATTTGTTGTAACTTTAATTCCAAGTAAATTTCCAAAATGCAAAGCATCTTGACCTATAAAACCCATCAAATAAGCAATTGGTGCAAAAAGATATGAAAATATAAGATTTAAATTTAATGTTGGAAATACATATGAAGAACCAAATATAGATAATACAAAAGTTGATACAGAAGATATAGTTCCAAGTAATGCATTTGTTAATGCAATTAAACCTAAAAATGAAACTAACATCGCTCCAACATTAAGAGCTAAATACATTCCATCAGTTGTACCCATTGAAATTGCATCCAAAACATTTGATGCGTTAGAGCTAACTTGAATATCTGATGTGTCATCAAGTTGTGATTTTTCAGTTTCAGGATATATAATTTTTGACATGACAATGCTTCCAGGAATAGCCATAACACTTGCAGCAAGCATATGTAGAGAAGGAATCCCCATTGAAGCATATACCGCAAGCAATGATCCACTCACTGTAGCAAAACCACTGACCATAACTACCATCATTTCTGAACGAGTTAAATATTTTAAATAGTGTTTAATCAATAACGGAGCTTCAGTTTGGCCCAGAAAACAATTTGCAACTGCACACAATGTTTCAGCACCGGAAGTACCAAGAATTGGACGAATTAGATAGCTTAAAGCCCATACAACTCGTTGAATAACCCCTAAATAAAAAAGCAATGAAGTAAAAGCACCAAAAAATACAATAATTGGTAAAACTCGAACTGCAAACACAACGCCCCATGGGCCTGCTGGATTAGCCAAAGCACCAAAAACGAAATTTATACCTGTTTCTGCAAATTGATATAAATTACTAATTCCTACAGATATTGTATTAAATATCGTAAATCCAATATTTGTTTTTAAAATAAAAAGAGCTAAACCAAATTGTAACAACAATCCATTAATAACAAGCTTGTAATCAATTTTACTTCGATTATTAGAACATAAGTAAGCCATAAGAATCATTACAGCAATACCAAAAAAATTCATATAACGATGATATTCCATTAAGTATGAAAACATGAAGTACATCCTATTCATGATAATAAATAAAAAAATAATTAATAAAGGGCGATTTCTAAACTTCTTCTAATAAAGAAGATTGCTCTTGTCTATTTTGACGATCTAACATTTGTAAAGCTTTTACAATTTCATCAAGCTCACCGAGCATAACCATATCAAGTTTTTTCAAAGTGATATCAGCTTGATGATCAGTAAGACGATTTTGAGGATAATTATAAGTTCTAATTTTTTCAGAACGATCGCCTGAACCAATTAATATTTTACGGTCACGACTTTGATCTTGCTGTAATTTCTCTTGTTGAGCAGCTAAGATTCTAGATCGTAAAACTTTCATAGCTGAAGCTTTATTTTTATGTTGAGATCGTTCATCCTGACAAGAAACAACTGTTCCTGTTGGAATATGTGTAATACGCACAGCAGAATCTGTCGTATTAACGTGCTGTCCACCAGCACCACTAGAACGGAAAAAATCTATACGCAAGTCACCATCATTGATAACAAGATCAACTTCTTTTGCTTCAGGAAGCGCAACAACTGTTGCTGTTGAAGTGTGAACACGTCCTTGTGTTTCTGTTGCAGGAACACGTTGAACTCTATGAACACCCGATTCACGACGTAAAGCACCGAAAACATTTTTCCCAGTAATATTGGCAATAACTTCTTTAAAGCCACCTAAATCGGTATAACTTTCCGATATTATTTCGACTCTCCATCCACGACTTGCAGCATAGTATGAATACATTTTTAGAAGATCAGCAGCAAACAATGCTGCTTCTTGCCCACCAGTACCAGCGCGAATTTCTAAAAAAACTGCTCTATCTGCAAATTCTTCTGCTGGGTATAATAAATCATCAAGCTCACTTTCAAGTGTTATCAAAGTGAGCTCTAAATCTTTTACTTCTTCAGCAAACATCATCGCTAATTCAGCATCTGTGGTTTTTTCTTCTTCTTTGGCTGAAAGAATCGCGGTTTTAACATGATCAATTTCACCTTTTTTTTCTAAAACAGATGAAATAAGTGACAATTTCTTTTGTAATTTAACTCGACGAGAACTCTCAATATCTTGCGATGTTAGTTCTTGATTTAATCGATTAAAAAATTCTTGTAACTCGTCCCATTGATCAAACATGAAAGCCCCTAATTCAAAACAACCACAGATCTAAAAAAACTATTTCTTTGTGCCGTATTTTTTGTTAAATTTGTCAATTCTACCTGCAGCATCAACATATTTTTGTTGGCCAGTGAAAAATGGATGACATTGTGAACAAAGAGTAGAACCAATTTCTTTCATTGTTGATTTCATTGCAAAGCTTGCACCACAAGTGCATTTAACATTTAGAGCATTAACTACTGGATGAATCCCTGATTTCATGTAAAAACCTTTTATTTAACAGTCATAATTATATCTATTCCTATACATCTAAGTATCAGGTAATTTCTTATTTTTGTCAAAGTGAAAACATTGATGATGTAATTATAATCATAATTAATCATTTATAAAAAACCTTTTTTGAATATGAAAACCAATTAAACTTGATTATTTACTCCATAAAGTTGCAATCATATACAATATTTATAATCCTTTTGATACACGAAAGATTCATTCATGACACTACAAAAACATTTTATTCAAAAAGCTATGCTCGTTCTCTTTAGCTTGAGTATATTTTCAATAGACGTTATATTTGCACGCAATATTCGTGATGAAGAAGGTAGAACTGAATTAATGAATTATGTTATTTCAACTCAATATGAAATGGCAATTATTGAAAAAGATATCGCATCTTTATGGCACAAATGCTATGAAACAGTAACAGTTCAACATGGTGGATACCGTCATCAATATACAAGAATCGAAGTTCGTAGAAAAGCATCTTGCTTGGATAAAGATATCGAAGCTCACAACCAACGTGAAATTGATTTGAAAAATTTTAAAAACTCAGCTTTTAATAATATTAGATTATTAGTACAAGAGTCTAATCCAAATGATCTATCTGCTTTTGATCATCAAGGTATGACAGTACTTAATCATTGTACTCATAGAGCTATTTATAATATACTTCGTGAATCTGGAGTACCTTTTCAATACGATGCTTTTACTTATACTTATAGAGGTGAATTAATTATTTCATCAATTATATTAACTGTAGTAACAATCGCTTTATATAAAAATGGATATTTATCATATGAAGCATTTGTACAATTAGGTAAAAACATTGAATCTGGAGCAATTAATACACTTGAAGGTATTAAGAATTTTGTTTATGACCCTTTAAATAAATCTATGGATGCAATGAATGCTTGTATCGATGGAATATATAATGCAACTGTATTTATTTATAGAAATTCAAGAGTCATATTTGATATTTCATTAGAAATACTTTGTAATTAAAAAACAATTCTAGAAAAATAAAAAAAGCTGGTTAAAAGAATTACACAATTCTTTTAACCAGCTTTTTTGTAAAATATTTAATTTAAATATTAGCGTCTTAACATCTGCCATTTGTCAAACATACGGCCAATCGATGGGCTATCTGTCGGTAATTCAGATTTATCTAAACCAATCCATCGTAATTCTCGTGATTCATGATTTTGAACAACCTGTTCATCACTTGTAACTTGTAAAATAAAACGAACATCAAAATGCTCATGTTCTGGTTCTTTTGAATTTGCAGGAATTGTATGAATATCAATATCAAAAATATCAAAACTTATAGCTTTAATTGATGTTATTCCTGATTCTTCTTGCGCTTCTTTAATAGCAACTGCCACGACATCAGTATTACCATCACAGTGTCCACCAAGTTGTAACCACATATTTAATTTTGTATGATGCATTAACAATGCTTTCGATTGATCCTTACTCGTCAACCATGCTGAAGCCGTAAAATGACCAACTTGTAATGACCGTTCAAACACATCTGTATGTTCTTGTAAAAATTCAATCATACGTTTTTTGAATAATTGCTCTTCTGGAGTTGGATTATATTTTTCTAATAAGGTTAACAATGTATTTCTATGCATAATAACTCCTTAAAAAGTGCCTGTATAAGCAGGATTACAAAACAAACAATACTATAACTATTCTTCATCACCAAAATCATCACCGTCTTCATCTTCATCATCTTCAAACACATCTTCTGGATCAATAGATCCTTCAGGTAATGATAAATAAATTGAAAAATAATAATCATTTTCTTCAGTGAAATATTGATTATACACTTCAAAGTCAGTAGTATACGCTCGCTCAATATCTAGATCCCAAATGTTTTCCCAGGCTTCAACTAATGATTCTGGATATGAACCAAAAACTGGTATTTTTGCATAAACACCTTCTGCAAGTTCTTTACAAACCATACCAGTAGGAATTTTATCGATATTTTTTACAATACAACCAATAATATAAGTGTATGGCTTGGTATGATCTTCATCATATTCCATGTAGGCACATACAATATCATCGTTTACACAGTTTTCAATTTTTTCTTGCCAACCATCCTGAAACTCTTCACAAATTAAAGGAATATCATGTTGTGCTTTTTCATTATCAGTACGGACAACCAACCCAACAATATATTGCTTTGGTTTACGAACTATTTCATAATCCATTTCCATAAGCTATCTTTCATATATTTATTATTTTTTTAAATAAAACATTGATACTTTAACTGTTTTGACACTACTTATTATAACAATCTATTACCTAATCGTGAAGAAAGACTTGTATGACAATCATTATTTTGAAAATGTAGCCAATGGATCAAAAGATAATAAATCTTCTATGTTAATCGTAACTAACTTGTTTAAGTCTAATCTTTTTTCGATATTTTTATTACGACTTTTTTGATACATAGCAGATATTTTTTTAATAGTTTTCATGAGATTAGAAACTAATCCAGATTTATTATGAGCTTTACAATATGATTCTATTTTTTGTAAACACAGTCGAGTTAATTCTTTTTTAACTTCTATTTTTTCTTGTAAATCTTGAAATATTAATGAAACTGATTTTGGACTTAGTTCATTTTCATGATCAATAAAATGTTGTACCTGATTACAACATTGCATAGAAAAATCATTATTTAAATTAAGAGCATTATCAAAATCATCTAATAATGCATAATAGTGTGAACAATCTGTAAATAATTTTACAATATCTTTTTTATTCATCTCAGTTAAAAATTGTTGGTCATCTTCAATTGTTTCACGAGCATTTTCATCTTTTTGAGATTCACAAATTCCTACTACAATACCACCTACAATAGTAACTAATCTTGGATCTATTTTAATTTTTTTAAATTCATCTAATATTTTTTTTAATTGAAATACAATCTCATTACCAAGTTTTTCAAAAATAATATTTAGCTTAGAACTACATTTTTGTATATCTCGCACTGATGAATCTCGACAATTTGCTAATTCTTGAGTTAATCGGTCATCAAGTTGAAGTTCTTCATTTTTAGAAATAAATATAAGAGTTGGTGATAATTTATATTTCAAAAGTTTTGTACATAATGAATGAGGCCAAGATAAAATTTGTAATGATTCTTGACGGTCAACAAGATCATCCAGTTCATCTAAAGATGTACATATATTTTTTTCATATACATATCGACCAACAAAAAAACTTTCTTGGTGCGGAATCAATGGAAATTCTTTTTCAATATTTTTTGGATGACTCCAATTTTTATAATATTGATCACCTTTATACACGGTGATACCAAATATTTTTTCTTTATATGTATCAAATGACCATTTAGTATCAATTACACCTTTATTTGCTAATTTATCAATAATCAACATGGCTGCTACTATCGTTACAATAGATACTACTCCAATTGCATTTGTACAGATCACTGGTTGCATTTTATGTAAAATATTTGATTCTTCATTTTTATAAATTAATGTATTTGACATGTTTTTATCAGAATGTAATACATCAGTCGATTGATAATCATCTGAGATAGCAATTATAGGTATACATACAAAAATAACGATAACAATTATTTTTTTAGTCTCATCATTTCTATACCACACATACTACCCCATCATGTTTCAATACAATTATAATTAGTTGTAATATCGTATTTTGCACGCTAGATAATAATGAATAAGTAAATATGTTATGAGAATAAGAAACAAATCATCATGAATGCAGATACTCTATCTACATTCATGATAAAAAGCATGAAAAATCAAAATCAATAGTTTTTTTATTTTCGACGTGCAACCGCTTCTTTTTTTCTTTCAAGAGCAATGCGATTAGCCTCTTCTAATGCGCGAGCTTGTCGTAACTCAGCATCAACAACATCTTGTTGCATTCGAGCAGACTGCCTCATTGCCCATGCAGCTTGCTCTGCAATTTGTTCTGCTGCCCATGATGTTTTTTCAGAAATTTGATTTTCATTTTGCTTAATTTGTAATAAATCAGCTTTATGTTTATCATCTTTTTCATCATGTAACTGTGTTGTATTTAATAAAATATCATAGGCGGCTTCTAATGAATCTCTATAGATAATTAATTTGGTATGAATTGAAGGATATCTCAGCACAAAACTACGGCTATTAATAAATTCATTAATCACTTTAAGATCATGAAACACCATTTCTTTAAAAGAAATTAATGGATATTGTTTATGACTTAATAAAATACGACGAACCCATTTTACAATCCGATTTTCTTTTTCTGGTAATAATGCAGCTTTACACCATTTTAGATCATGAGTCGGCAATTTTACATATACATTAAGTAGTTGGTGTGATAATAAAAAATCAGAATAATACATGGTAATATTCAAAGTTGCCTGTTGCAATAACAGTTCCATTTCATCAATTTCAAATAAAACTTCTTTCATTTCATCATAATATCTATGTAAATATAAAGCCGATTTACGAGCTATAAATAAATTCAATTTATTTTTTAAAACATAGTCCTGTAATGCTTCTATCACTTTTGCATCAATAGCAACTAACTTTATAGACAACCTTGTTTGCAAATAATGCTCAAAATAGGCCTCAAGAGAATCGTTCCATGATGCATATGGTAATAAATCTTTACATGCATCTATGTTTCTTAATAAACTATGTAAGTTTTTAACTTGTTGCTCTAAAAAAAAGTCGCGATAATACAACGTTGCATTTAAAGATGCTTTCTCTAATAATAATTCTAATCGTTCAATTTCAACTAATAAGCTTTTCATATCATTAAAATAATGACTACGCCACTCAACAGATCGTCGTGCAAACTCAAGAACTTTTTTTTGTTTTAAAACATATTCATCAACAACTTGAGAAGTTGCTTCATTAACATCAGATAATGATAAAGAAAATTTATTTTTTATATAACATGCACAATATGCTTCTCTTGTATCGGTCCATGAATCTGGAGGTAAAAGATTTTCACAAGTATCAACTTTTGTAAGATCACCTTCAATTTTTTGTATGATAGCCTCATTTGAATTATATAATTCATGAAGAACTATAGCTCCTATGGTAACAACTGTTCCAGCAGTAATAGCTGTTTTCGTCATAAATTCTACGATATTATCATCTATACCCTGCAATATTGTATATCCAAAAACCAATACCATACTCATTATTTTTTTCATAAACTAACCTCTCCTCACATTAATTATTATCCAAATTACTCTATTTTGGATTTATTATAGTCAAATTTCATAGATAGTCAGTACAAATTTATAATTCATAAACCATTGCTAAAAATAAACAAAAATTGATAAAATCAGTGATGAAGATTGGAAATAAGGGGCCAATCTTCAATATAGCTAATTATCAATATGGGGGGGGAATACCGTGAAAAAGATAATACGATTTCTTATCGTAGCCACAGGTCTACTATTTTTACAACATTCAATTTATACAACAAATAATGAAGAAATTATACCTGAATCAAAAATAACTCCTGGTACAATTGTATTACTTAATGGAACGTCATCTGCAGGAAAATCTACTCTTTTATATCGATTACATCAAAAATATTATCCATCTTTTTGTATAGCTCGCATTGATGATTTTATCAAAACACCTAAAGGTAGTAATCCAAAAACAAAATATCATAATTTTTATACATACATTAAAGAAGTTGCTCAATCTGGAACATCAGTACTTGTCGATACTGTTTCCTATCAACAAGATTATGAAAAATATAATGCTCTATTAAAACCATGCAAGGTTATTAAAGTATTAGTATATTGCCCACTAGATGGATTAATTATGCATGTACAACAACGTAATAAATTAGCAAATTCACGAGAACACAGAATTCTAAATTTAGCTTTTTGGCAATATTTAACACTTTATAGAGTTAAAAACTCATCTACAGATATTACAATCGATCACATGACGCGTAATCAAGCAAAACAAGCAATTGCACAATCAGAAAAAATGGCTGAAACTTTACCTTGGAGAAAGTCTCGAAATTTACGTAAAATTAATCGTAATATTATGAAAGAGTTTGAAATAGAAAAATCACCTACGATTAATATAACACCAAAACATTCCTGGGACTTTATAATTAATACTCATATAAATTCACCGGACATTTTAGCACAAAACGTAGTTAATTTTGTTGAATCTTTATTTAATTAAAATAAGATACAATAATAGATTGTATATGACTTTATTTTTTTTGGTCATTTTGAAGTGATGTATTATTTTGTAACGAATTAAACATTCTTTTTTCTTCTCTATGTACATAATTTAAAGATGCATCATATTCATCATGACACAATTGTTTTTCTTGATCAGATCGGCTATTTCCAAGGCAAATATTATATTGTTTTAACATATTTGCATAATAGTCTCGCTTGCGAATATCATGCTTGTTTTTTGTATCTACAGCAACTATTTCGTCATCTACTTTTAATTTTTGATCGCTTGCAAACAACGACTGCATAATTACATAGCAACAAATCATAATTTTTTTATTGACATTCATATTGTTCCATTTCAATAATTATCTACTTTCTGTCAAGAAGCGTATAAAACTGCTGATAAATTTACAATAAAAAAATGAACTAACAAAATGTCAGTTCATTTTTCTCTGTTTACATAATTTTTATTATTAATTTTGCTTCATAGTTAACTTAACAATTTCAGCAACTCTTTTACCCGAAATAACTTTTTCTTGTAATAATTCCTGTGCTATAATTTTAATAGCTGGCTGTGATTCTTTAACAGCTATACAGGTAAGATTAAATTGCTCTCTAATTTTATCATCTATTTTTTTATAATTGTCTGAAGAAGTATCATGCTCAGAGAATAATAAATCTTTAATGATATTAGCTCGTTCAAGATCATTAAATATACCTGGTAAAGCTAAAAAATCATGTAGAGTATGTAATTCAGATTTGTTTGGATCTAATAATTCTAATTCAGAAATACCTCCTGCAAACAACATTTTTATTCTATCTAAATATTGATCAATAGATACGTTAAATTTGACTGCACTCGACGCATATCCTTGATTTATTACATTTTTAATTTTTTTTTCACAATATCGTTGATATGGTTGAATGGAAACGAATAATAAATCTGATCCTGTATCCATTATTACAAGCATAACAGCATGACCAGCTTCATGATGCGCTATACTATTAAGATCATTAAAAGATTGATTTAATTGAATAGGTATATGACCACGAATATCAACATGAGCACGTTCAAAATGTTTCAATTTTACAATATCACTGTGATCATCATGAGCAACTGTTTGTGCAAATTTCATTAATTTCATACATTGATAACGAGAATAATCGTTATAATGCAACAAACTTACAATCTTATTATTACTATCAGTTGTAAGCTTTATTTGATCAAAATAATGCTCTAAAAACTTGTTTTTTTCATCTTTACTTTTAAAAACAGTGTTATCAAAATATTCTGCATCCATAATATTAAAATCATCTAAATCTTTGTGTGGATCAAAAGATTGCATGATAGTCTTGTTACCAATTAATAATTGGCTAGCCAAAACTGCTGATCGTCCAGCAATTTTAACAACTTGGCTCGCTTGTAATGATTCAATCAATAGATGAGTACACATAATACTCATTAATAAAATTGTATATATACTTTTTCTCATAACATTCCTAATTTTACTTATTTTTTAAATAATTCGATCGAATAGTTTTTTAAATTTATTAACTTCAAACAGCCTTGCAAATTTATTTGTAGCAGGATTTGTATCAATTGGATTTTTTAATTTCAATCGTGTAATTTGCTGTTCCCATGTTTCTTTTTCAATCGTTGGCCAAAATTTTTCAGAAAATTTTTGTCGTTGTTTTGGAGTTGTATCAGAAATAGTATACTCCTTCGGTTTTTGTTGATGAAGAAACATTGAACGATGATATGCAAGTTTGTTTACAATCTCTTTTCTAGTTAAAATTCGATTTTTACCATGATACAATTCTATTGAAGTTTCTTGATCTGTCAGTTGTTTTGTTGTATCTCGACGACGAAAGGAATTTCTATTAATAATAATCGCCTGCATAACACCTTGTGGAACATGAGGCGTATCCATTAAAGGATCTTTATCATTAACCTTACCAACGATTGCGTTAAAACGATTCTTAGCCATATCATTCAAATAACTATCAGATGAGTCTATAGTAGCTGTATAGCTATAAGTTGCTATACATGTAGCAATCCATTGAAAACCCCAAGGATACTGTCTCTTTTTTTCAGCTATTCGAGCATCTATAACAGCTTTTTGTTCACACTCTGATAATTGTTTTTTGTTCCATCTATCAATGAGCTTATTATAATGATTAATTGCAGAGCGATAATTCAATGTATATCGATCAATAATCAATTTTTCTGTACAACTAGATGTTATAGATTCATCACTTGAATATATGCTTAAAAAAGTAAATATTGTTAATCCAATCAATAAAATCTCTCGTATTTTTCGTATCATACAACACTCCTTATTACAACTAACTTAACACACTATTCATTATAAATAATTATAATATATAGCACAAAAGGCCCTACAAGTTTTATTATGACTCATACGACCTTTTATTCAATTACAAAGTTAAAACCATCTATTAATTCAATTTCGCTCAAACATTTGATCAAATTGATAACCAATATTACTATTTTGATCTAATGAACCTTCACTGGTTGTTATTTTAATCATGGCAAGAACAAAAGCTGAAATCACAACACCTGCAGTAAGATGAACTGATTTTACCAAGGCCCATCTTTTCAAATCAAAACTCCCTCCAAGTGAACGTAAATGGTCATGAAATTCTGTTATCGTACAATAATCCATGACGGTACAACCATCATAATCTTTCATACTTACATCTGCTCCAGATTTCACCATACGACTCATCTCTTCATTCGTTTTCAACACAAAAAGAACCATACTTATATTACATGTGTATATTCGATCTCGATAAAATTGTTCTTGGCGTTGAATGATATAATTCATCAATGGAGTTCGACCCTTTTCATCACGCGAATTTATACTTGCATCCATTAAAGAACTTTTTTTCTTTTCAACGGTTACATTAATATCATTAATTATAAGATATCCCCATACAGCTGCAAGCATCGTCACCGCAATCAATTGAAATTGATTCACCTTCATAAAAGCATCCGCTTGAAAATTTGCACCTAGTTGTCGTAATGCATTATATTGATCTCGAGATTGAATATAATTCAAAGCTGTTTTTCCATGATCATCTGATCTATTAATCGAAACTCCATCACACATCATTTGACTAATCTGTTTTTTAGTATCATCTCGAAAGCTCTTAATCTCTTGTCTATTTTTATATAATTCTTTAAACAAAATCGATTGACACCCTAGACGTGGAATATATCTTGTTGTTACTTCAGTACCATTATAAATTGGTCTTGATGTTTCAATCCTATGATAACACGCACCCCATAACTCTCTAATATCACTTTGAAGTTTTTGTTGATGATTATCACGCTGTTTTAAATATTGTGCTAACTTTGTTAGATCTTGTTTTTCAATATCATCAGCTGGAAGAGTCTGTGATACCAAACTCAATAATAAAAAAATATACAAATAATTTTTTAATTTTTTCACGAAATGTTCTTTATATATAAATTGTTTACAATGTAGTTAATTAGAGTTCTCTTTAATAAAAATATCATAGAAATGAAATACAAAACAGTCAGTATTTTATCAAAATACTTTTTTCCATAATTTAACAAATTTGCTGTAAATTTAAAAAACTAAGTGCACTCAAGTTAATCAAAATCGTGTTAAAAGTGACTGTTTCGAACTGTTGATTATTGTGTATGATCTGCTATAAGCTCTTCCATTGCGTTTTGCTTGTCAAAAGGTAATAGGTCATACCAACCGATATCATCTAATAAATGGATGTACGATATTCCAATGACAAGTGATTCTGGTCAATAAATATTATTTTAGGATCGCTTTTGTTTAATTAAATGTTTTTTTAAAAAAATCATCAAATTTTTCTCCAATACTTCCATTAATATCAGCTGTAGATTCAAACATGGAAAGTCTCATAGCAATTAACATCACGGTGGAAACAGCCAGGAATGGAATTAAATAATCTCGTTGCAATACAGCCCATTGCTTTACATCAAAGGGCCCACCAAGTGCATATAAATGTTGATAAAAATCAATCGTTTTACAATAATTCATAATCGTTTTACCATAACAATCTTTTATGTTTATATCTGCCCCACACTTTACTAAACGCGTTACTTCTTGATTAGTTTTCAATATAAATGTCACTATTCCAGGATCAGACATACACTGCCGAAATGGTTTCAACTGAGCTTCTTGTGCAATAATAAAATTCATCAATGGTGTTCTACCCTGCTCATCACATGTATTGATACCTGCTTGCATAAACCTATTTTTTCTATAATTAATTTTCACATTCAAACAATTGTTTAAAAATAGTCCCCATGCAGCTATAAGTATGCCCATGGCAATCAATTGAGGTTTATTCATATTAACAAAAGATGTAACTTGGAAATCTGCTCCTTGATCTCTCAAAACATTATATAAAACGCGAGATTTCGCAGAATTTAAAATAGTTCCATAATTTTTTTTACCAGCATTAATCGAAACACCTTGTGCAATAATTTGACCAATCTGTTCTGAAGTATCTTTTTCGAAGTTTTTAAGATCTTGTCGATTTTTATATAATTGTTCAAACTTTGATTGAGGACAATTTGGACGATGATTATACCATGTTGTAATTAAAGTTCCATTTACAAGAAGACTTGTTTCCTCTGTTGTATAAAAACAGTCACGCCATAGTTGCTTATTTTTAATTTCAAGATCTTTTTTATGAGACTCGCGATTATGAACATATTCTCTTAATGTTCTTATGTCACTGTAATCATCAACATCGTTAGTATAAATAACATGTGACACTAAATTAAATAAAATATACATATATATGTATGTTTTTAAATGTTTCATCTGACTCTCTTTATGTAAAATTTATTTCGTATTAATCCAATCAATCATTTCTTGATCAAAAAGATCTGGTTCTTCAAGTTGCGGTGCATGACTACTTTTTTCAAATAATCGGATTGTTATATTTTTAAATTTAGATTTAATTGCATACCATGAATAAAAAGGAGCAACCAAATAATCAAATTTACCCAAAATCAAAAGAACTGGAGTCTTAAATTGATTCAACTTTTTCGTAATATCTATTTCTGCAAAAACTTGTCCCCAAATACGATCGATAATAGGCATATTGACATATACATCTTTCCATAAATAAGACGCATCAAAATGGAAATCATACCAACTTTTAGCACCTAGTCGTAAACAAAAAGTAATAAATCGCTTATCTGGAGACCTTTGCAATTCATCTGATAATTTTATAAGATTTTTCTCGAGAACAGCTTTGCGATCAGGACATGCTGATTGTTGTAAATATTCCTCTGCTGCTTGACGACTCAATGAGTTTTGACTTGGTCCCATACTAATCAATATAACTTTTGTAACATATTCATGATATTTTTTTGCAAATTCTAATGCCATATAACCATGACCAGAATGTCCTAAAATAACAAACTTCTTTAATTCAAGTGCCTTACAAACAGATGCAATATCTTCAAGTAATACATCCATAGTAACTACCATCGGATCTATCTCTGGACCCTTTACAAATCCACGATGATCTATAAAAACAAGCTGAAAATGATTTCTTAAATTTAAAGAGAAAAGTCGTTGATAATAAAGAATACTACCTATTATTACTACAACTGATCCTGCACCTTCAATACTGTAAGGTATATTAAAACCATTATGTTCAATCGTTCCTGATCTATTTTTTAATATTTTTTGATACATCATATTATAATTTTCATTTTTAATCGTGATAGCTTATCAAGAGATAAAATAAATAATAATTCATACTCTATAAAAAACAACAGTAAAGAAAATATTCTAAAATATGCGATATCTTAAAAAATATCTAAAATAATGAATGCTCCTCGCAGCAGAGCTGACGAGGTATCATTCATGGCTTCGCTTTGAACAAGTTTAATTGTTCTTTCGCAACGTACAGTTTTTTGTACGTGTATGCTTTGCCTTGATTTTTAACATAAT
>Ga0209390_10001112_pt1 | contig 53154 bp, 46 predicted proteins | sample BON01_FD_187212 | JGI IMG/M metagenome (GOLD analysis project Ga0209390, IMG submission 187212) | Freshwater microbial communities from Lake Bonney liftoff mats and glacier meltwater in Antarctica - BON-01 (SPAdes) (version 2) | ecosystem: Environmental > Aquatic > Freshwater > Ice > Glacier...
CGCTCAAAAGTGATCAGTTTGCTCTGGACTAGCCGCACGCTTTGCCGTGGACTAGCCGATCAGTTTGCCGTGGACTGGCCGTCCAGTTTGGCTTGGACTAGCCGTCCAGTTTGGTCTGGGATATGCATTCGTCGCGCCAGCACGACTGATATCGATTAAAAATCGTATGGTATGTATATGGATTGTTCAATTCTGTTCGTTGAAATAATAGTAATAAATACTATTTTCTATTTGCAAGAATCTGCACTCTGATGCCTTTAAAAATAGACAAAAAAGTCAAACTAATGATGATCAATGAAATTGGTGTCGTAAACATTTCAAATAACAATTTTGAAACACTGCCATGAACCAATGATAAAGCACGTGCTAACTCACCCTCAGCCATAGTTCCAAGAACCAAACCTAATACTAAAGGTTCTCTGGGCACATTAAACTCTTTCATTGCGTAACCCAGTATTCCAACTGCAAGCATAATCCATACATCTACAAGTGAAGTGTTCAACGCATAAGAGCCAATCACGCCTAGGGTAATAACGAGCGGCCCAAGAATAGAAGTTGGCATTTTAATAAAACCCACGCCAAACTTAGCAACCAGCAACCCAATTGGAACGAATGCTAAATTGGCTAAAAACATACTCATGATAAATGCATAAGTTACATCTAAATTTGTAACAAAAAGCTCTGGACCTGGCTTTAAACCATGAATCATCAGCCCACCAAGCATCACTGCCGACACAGCGTTGCCCGGAATACCGAGTGTTAAGGTGGGAATCAGTGACCCGCCCACTACCGCATTATTGGCAGTTTCTGATGAGACAACACCAGCAGGGTTTCCTGTACCAAATGATTTGGGGTCTTTAGATGATTTTTTTGCATCGTCATACGCTAAGAAACCCGCAATGCTAGAACCTGCACCAGGAACGATACCAACAATTATTCCTATGACTGTCGATCTCAACAGTATCATTTTATATTCAAATACTTTAAACATTTGACCAAATAAGCCCTTAACCGCAGCATCTTGCGTTTCAATTTTGTGAGTACGATCACTCAGGCTTGAAATGACCTCTGGAATGGAATACAGACCAATTAAAGCCACAACCAAAGGCAAGCCGCTAAATAACTCAGGTACACCCAATGTGAACCGAACATCACCGGTAATGGGGTGCATACCTATCGTTGCCAAAAAGAGGCCTGCAATACCTGATATGAAACCTTTAATCATGTTGCCCTCTGAGAGCGAGGCAATCACAGAAACACCAAACAAAGCAATTAAAAAATACTCCATAGGACCAAACATAAGTGCAATCCCTGCCAAAGGGGGAGCTAAAAACAACAAAGCCACATTACTTAAAAGGCCACCAATGCAAGACGCAGACGTGGCTAGTGCAATGGCCAAGCTCCCTTGGCCTTTTTTGGTCATTGGATAACCGTCTAGCAACGTACTACAGTTAGATGGAGTACCTGGAATGTTAATCAAAATTGCACTGATTGCACCGGCATACGTTGAAGAGCAATAGATGGCACCTAATAGTGATAACCCGTATGCTGGGGGCATACTAAACGTAACGGGTACCAATAAAGCAACCCCCATAGTACTTGTCAGACCAGGCAAAGAACCAATCACAACGCCCAAAACTGTTCCTAACAATATCAGCAAAATAATATAAGGATCAAAGAGTATAGATGCTCCGACTAAAATCCCGTTAAATATTAATTCCATGTGTGTTTCCAGATCTGATAAAAATCAGATGAGAAGGCCTTCTGGCAGTCTGATGCCAATTAAAAGACCAAACAAAATATAAATTGTCAGAAGAAAACCTACTGACACACCAACTACAACCAGCCACCTATGGCGTCCAAATAAATACATTGAACCCGCAAGAAACAAAATTGTTGCAACAAAATAACCAATAAATTCAATTGCTAATATGTAAAGAGATATGGCTGTAAAAATCTGAAAAGGTATGGCCAGTCGTGTTTTAGCGGTTTGATCAACGGTTATTGGGTCAGACGGTAAGCGTATCGCTCGAATCCATAAAATTAACGAAAAAACAATTTGAAGCCACATCAAAAATCTTGGAAAATAAACAGACTCAGAAGAATAGTTGTAAGTACTGACAAGCAGAGCCAGTGAGATCAAAGTCATCATTAAAGCGAACATAATTTCTTTTTTTCTAGGCAAAAGTGACATAGGTTCTATTTCCAAAAAAAGTGGCGCCTTGTAATAAAACGCCACCAGAAAATACATCATCAAAGTTTGTACAAAGCTAAATTACTTTAGCAACTCTTTTAACGAATTAACCGCTTTCACAGATTCTGCTACCGCGGCAGTTGCTTTTTCAGTACCCATGTATTGAATCGAAAGACCTAACCGGTTTGACTCTTCCAAAAATGACTTAGACTCAATAATCCGTTGGCAAGCTTTCTCAAGCATTTTAATCTTGTCGGCTGAAACATCTTTAGGGGCGGCGATGCCTCTCATTGCCATGCCCACAGGTGCGATAGGCATACCAAACTCACTGGTAGCAGTCGGAACCATTGTTGTTAACTGCACGGGGTTATCACTAAATACAACAAGGGCACGTAGTTTGCCACCATCTAAATTTGCACGGGCAGCACTGAGTGTCGTAGCAGCTAATTCAACTTTGCCACCCAAAAGTGCAGTGATCGCTGCACTTGATCCATTGAAGGGTACAAAATTAGTCTTAACGTTTAGCGCTTTGGTAGCCACTAAATGTTGTAGCTGAATATTACTTTGAGGGCCATCACCCGCTACATTCATAGGGCTTTTCGATTTCTGAGCAGCTTCTAAAAAGTCTTTACCTGTTTTCAAAGGGCTATCTGCTTGCACAACCCAGATAACTGGATCAACTTGAACATTACAAATGTAGGTAAAGTCTGATAAAGCAAAAGGCGTTTCTGGGCGCAAGGCTTTAATCAAAACCATTGAGGGAAGACTCGTAGCACCAATGGTATAACCATCTGGCCTCGCTTTGGCGAGTGCTGTCCAACCAATCTGACCACTCGCGCCGGGTTTGTTTTCTACAATTAATGATTGACCTAGGTACTCGTTTGAATATTTGGCCAACAATCTAAGCAAAATATCATTACCACCCCCTGCACCAAACGGTACGATGGCGACAACTGATTTTGTTGGAAACTTTTCTTGAGCATTGACCGAAGTCGTTAAGCTAACCAAGGCCGATAGCGATATTAGCGAACTAATAGCAACTTTTAATATTTTTGCTTGCATCTCGTGCTCCTAATAGATCTAAACTACATTTGTGAGGGGTCATAACAACCTTATATACTTCGTCACCGATTAAACAGAACATGTAATATCAGAAACGTCTAGTAGATACATTTGACGTTCAGATTCATGAACGGAATCTATACAAACCATGGTGCCATCTCTGTTCCATCGAGGATGAAGATCACAACGGTTTTCTTTTTTAAGTTTTGGGTCTGCATAAAAACTACCCAAATCAAAACGTGTATTGGTTTCTGTATCAAATAAAAACAAGATGCGTTCGTTTGTTGTCGAATCAGGATAAGTGTCACTGATCATCCAACGCGAACTTACTGGTGAATAAGACATATGTCCGTTTTCTGTTAAAACGCCATCGCCAATAATTTGAACCTTACTATGTAACTCATCGTTATAGAGGTGGTAATGAATTTTTCCTTCATGAGGCCCCCAAACAATGATCTGATTAGTCGAATACCATAGCGGATGTGAAATTTGATACTCAGACTTTTCGTAGTCATAAGTACCGACAGACGTTGGGTCAAAACCATCTTCAAGTTGAGGTAATGGGTGATCTGAATTTTCCAGCAAACGTATCTCAGTACCATCAAGATTCATTGTAATCAAGCGATGAAGAAAACAAGTTTCATCTTCAACACGTTCCGTCCATCGATGTAAAAAAAGACAACGTGATGAAATTGGGTTAATTTCGATATGACTCACCCAATGAATCGCATTTTCCATCGATTTCACGAAATGAAAACGCTTCAATTCTGCGTAACTGACTGCCAACTTATGCTCACCCGTTCCTACTTGCATGCACCATATACCATCATCTGAAGGTGCATTTTCTATTGATTGAGGTGGAGTATCTTCTACGTAACCGATGGTTTGATGTGTAATATATAAACGTCTGTAACTGACACACATAGCATACCGACTGTCTGGCGATACCGAATAAATTGGTAACGGCAATGATCGCTTCGTATCGCTATCTATGTTGTAAACGGTTGAACCTAGCCCTGGGTAAACAGAATCTTGATCTGTTGTTCGACTGTTATAAATAACTTGCTTTCCTTTAGCACCATCTAACCATTGCAATTGGCAACCCATTTGCCAATTCCACGCAGTGGTTTTGTCGATACTTTTGAATGCGTCATTATCTTTCAAATTAAAAAACCCAACCTCTGCTGTCAAGCCAGGGGTCAAATTCTTATCCATATTTTGTACACGATTGCCTAAAACTAAATCACCTTCAACGTTCCAAACGGTTTTGTTGTAATACCCAAAAAAATGGTGATTAGGTTTATTTCCTAATCGATGGGCGTTGCGAAATGTTTTAACAATAGCGTGGTGATTCATATGACATGTCTTGTTAAGTAAGTTCTAAAAATTGTATGGCCATGAGAATATGCAATCAAATTCTAATTTAGTTATAATCTATGCAATTTTGATATACATAATTTTGGCAGCAATCATGGCAAGAAGTTTGAACTTTAACCAAATTGAAGCATTCAAGGCTGTCATGCATACTGGCACCACTACAAGTGCTGCGTCTGTGCTTAATACTACGCAACCCTCTGTTAGCCGTCGTATCGCCGAGCTTCAAGCCGCAACGGGCCTTAAGCTTTTTGATTTGCAAAATGGTCGCTTACGACCAACCACAGAAGGACGACATTTATATCAAGCTGTTCTGAAACATTTTGAGGGGCTACAAAAAATTGAGTCTTTGGTTGCGATTATGCGTGAATCAGGCACGCAAACGCTTCGTATTGGCTGTACACCTACAATTGCTGTGGGTATTTTGCCTGCAGTTGTTAAGTTTTTTTTAAAGAAATACCCCAACACACACATCAGCATTCAAACTCTCAGCACTAAACAACTCGAAGACTTTCTCAATCAAGATTTAATTGATTTTGCGTTAGCAAGTGGTGAGTTTGGCCCTGGTGAATATCTATGTGAAGTACTTAACAGAACCCCAGCAGTATGCGTACTTCCGTTAGATCACCCGCTGGCATCACTAAAAAAAATTAATCTAAAGATGCTTAAAGGTCAACGTATTCTATCTTTTAGTGAAACAGACGAATTGACAGTTCGCATTAAAAAGCAACTCATTCGTACCGGCATGCCAGACTATTTTTCTATTCAAACACCCTCATCCATTACGGTATGTGCCCTAGTTGCTGCAGGCAATGGTGTTGGAATTGTGAGCCCTTACATTGCGGCACCATTTTCTAATCGACTGGCAATTGTAAAACTTGACCCAGCCATTGAAATAGAAATGCAAATAGCCATTCCGTCACACACTGCGCCATCGCAATTAGTCGAATACTTTCTTAAAATTTTGCGAACTAAACTTTAGATTAATCCTGAATCGGTGACGTCAAATCACTCGACTCCACTGTACTCTGAATATTTCAGTTATCGGCGTAATATCTCGTCGCGTTGTCGACCCAAGGCCTTTGCCACACCAGCAAGATCAGTTTCCAGTATTTTCTGGCAGCAATAGCATCGCCGGGTAAGGCCGGGTCTATTAGAGAGTTGAAATTGATTTCCTTAAGATACTTGCTGACAAAGGCCAGTCCGGCGTGGGAACTGAGGTCGTAGGACAGTTTTTTGATAATAAAGTCAGTCATCTTGGGCTTACTTTTAGGGTTACCTAAAGATGTAGCCTAAGTCCATGATTTCAAGAGAGAAATCACGATGTATTTACTGATCAGTCACACATTCAGATAAATGGTATTGGCTGTCTTTGGCCAACAACCAAACGTAATCAATCTAAGTTAGTATGCATATGACCGATTTAATAACAATTTATGAGACGTGCCATGAGAAAATTCCTTAGTATTGTTGTCGCTGTATCACTAGGTTTTGCTCCACTCGCACAGGCATGTACTAGCTTTTTGATATCTGGAAATGATGGCGGTTTTGTGTATGGCCGCACGATGGAATTTGGTCTTCCGTTAAAGTCTCAGTTCACAACCATCCCTAGAAACTTAACGATGCAAGGTGTAGTGGTCGATGGTAATGCAGGCACTGGAAAAAACTGGACAACCCGCTACGCAACGGTTGGTATGAATGCCCTAGGCTTGCCTGTTTTAGTAGATGGTATGAATGAGCAAGGCTTAACGGGTGGTTTATTAAATGCACCCAATACAGCCAAGTTTCAAGAGGTTGCGCCGGCTGATTCAGCAAATAGCATTTCATCTATTCAAATGTTGATTTACGCGCTCACTAATTTTGCAAATGTTGATGAAGTGAAAAAGGGTTTTGCAGCGATAAAGGTTAACTGCTCAACCATTTCTGCTTATCATAATATTGCTGCGCCCCTACACATGACGTTGCATGACGCTCAGGGTAAAAGTATTGTGGTTGCGTACCTAAAAGGTGAGTTAGTTATGACTGATAACCCCACTCACGTTCTTACGAATGACCCTGCTTTTGCTGATCACTTGGCCAGCATTGGTGATTATGCCAATCTCACACCTGTCGAAAAACCCCCGCTTACCATTAATGGTGCGACGTATTCCCCGCCCAGTTCGGGTAGTGGTATGCATGGTTTGCCAGGCGACTACTTGAGTACCAGCCGTTTTATTCGTGCTTTGTTTTTATCTAAATCAGCCCCAATCACGTATTCCACAGAGAAACAGCTCAATACCGCATGGCATATTTTGGGTGGCTTTGATATACCGCCTGGTGCCATTCAATTACCTGCAAGTAATTCGTATGGCGGTGGTGCAGGCGGTATTGAAATCACTGAGTGGAGTGTTGTAGCCGATTTAAAGAACATGGCGTATTACGTAAAAATGTTTGACAACACGAATGTTCAAGCTTTTGATCTAAAAGATTTAGATGTCAATGCTAAGGAGATGAAATACATTAGCTTAGACTTACCTCAAACCTATATTCGTATCAAGTAGAAACGTTAAGTGGCACCTGAAAGCAGTACCTTTAAGAGATGCCTTTAAGAAGTACCTTTAATTAGCACTTATATATTGGCCATGCAAAGTCATGGCCAATATCATAATATTCGAGATTGCTTTGGGTAGCTAAAACTTTACAAGTGCACCAATGATCTTAATTAAAAATACGTTAAACCATCAGCCTTTGCTAATCGAACGAGTGCTTGTTTTTGTGATGGCGGTCGCTGTGTTTACTTGGAAGCCGGGCATGTACATTGTGCCGGGGGCACTGTTTTTATATTTTGTAATACGAGTCGTGCAAGACAGCGCTTACCGGGCTGCTTTTTTAAGTAGTCGTGTCGCCAAGTTTAGCCTCGTATTATTTGCACTGGGTATATTGTGTGTCTTGGTCTCAGTGACCAACCTTAAAGAAGTCTTGTGGTTCGCCAGAAAGGGCTTGTGCTTGTTGATGGTGCCACCGTTGTTATTGGCGTTTCGCCATCATACGAATCGACAGGCAGCATTCTGGGGGCTGTTGTTAGGCTTTTGGGTCAACGTAGTGGTAGTTGCCATTTTTGTCTTGCAAAACCCAAGTCATTTGTCGGGCGGTCGCATAGAGGGTATTTGGTATTTGGGCCCTTGGGACGCTTTGCTGGGTTTGTTTATTGCCTTTTTATTACCCAAGCTGTCAGGTACCGAAATCAGTGTGCCACGCCCATTAATTTATGTCACGTTTGTGGCGGCTTTGGCCTTGTTGGTGCTGTCGGGTGGTCGTGCCCCATGGGTCGCTACTGCCCTAATTTTGGTGGGCTACATGGTGTTTTTTTATCGTAAAGCGTTGCTCTTATCAGTTGTTTCGGTGGCCTTAGTTGGTGCCCTGTTTGTGCAACTATTCCCCACACAACTTGAACCTAAGTTGCAGCGCATCAGCAGTATTGCTGACACGGAAGACTCTGGTAACTGGGTGCGTCTGACCTTATGGTCGCTGGGTATTGATCACTTAAAGTTTTATGCGCAGCATGAGCCTTTAAAATTGATCGCCGGTGCAGGCCCAAATACCTATCTTGAAGAACAAAAAGTTTTTTTTACCAAACAAGATTACCCCGCAGCACAGAAAGAGCGTTTGATCAGTTATGGTTACCCAACTGGTGACACCCATAATATGTATTTAGATGCCATGCTACGCATGGGGGTTATTTGGTTTGGTTTGTTTTTGGCATGGTTGGTGGCGTTGGCTTATTTGCCCGTTGGTAACAGTTCGACTAAAAAATGTTCCGCCAAACAACGCCTAGCTCCATTTTTAATATTAGGCTCGTACGCAATTGTGGGTTTGTTCTACACAACGGTACTGAGTTTTGTAACGTTTTTTATTATTTTCTTCTTAACTTTGACGGCCTCAACCTCAAAGCACCCGTGACGGCAAAGCGGGGTCAGCAAGCCGTCTAGCGCCCTCATTACCGCTAATAGGCAAGCCGGTGGGGTCAAGTAGCCCTAGCTGAACTAACACACATGCTTGGTCCCAGTAAATGTGCTCATGCGACACTTTTCCGTCTTGGAAGCCCACAATCACGACGAAAGCTACCTCAACTTTTTTGCCGGTTGGTGCTACGCCAGGTAGCATCCAGTCGATGACGGTGGTGTGGGTAAAACTAATAATGAGTTCTTCCACAATTTGGTTTTCGCCGACGGTCATTGAAATCGGTTTCATATTAATGTCTGGCGGAAAAAACTTACCAATCAAGTGATTGGCATAAAACGACTTCACCCCCTCGTGACCATAACCACCAACCATGCTCGGCACATTGTGCAGATGAGGCGTGTTGGTCATGGTGGCCATTGTCGTATCAAGGTCACCTGCCAGCTCAGCATTGACATGTTTTTTAAACAAATCAACCATCGCTTGTTGTGCGGGTGAGTAGTGTGTATTGGGTAAGCTAGACATGTTGGGCCATTTTTTTAATGAAGTGAAGCCGTACGCTAATAACGACGACTGTTCAGCATACGCCTATTGGTGAGATTTTGGTTGCTAATGTTTGCTCAATAAGATTTGACTTTTAAACCCAATGTGCCAATCGTTATTGACATCTTAAGGGTGGACATTTAGCTTCCAACTTAAATCGAATATAGGCACCACAGAAAAAAAATAAATATAATTTTCGGTGGATTACGAATACATTTGACAATATGAATGCTTGGCAATGAACAAATTTAACATTACAGATACACTTATTGATACTTTAATTAATACTAAAAAAATCGTGTTGAACCCCAAAGCGCAACCAGTCTCAGTGAAGCAAGAGTCCACCGAAGTGAATATGCACGAGGTTTCTCATGCGTAGCACCGTAGAAATCCCTGCCATTCACGGCGGGAAGGATGTCAATGTAAAATTGAAGGGTTGGCTAAGTATCAAACTATTTAACCTTTTGCAACCTTGCGTCGAGATGAAAAAAGAGAAATGCCTCGGTGAATATAGACATTAAAGGCCTACAAGAAAACTTATGCAACGCATTTTGTAGAGATATTGTTGTCCCAAAACATGATAATAATTTTATTATTTCTTTGCCTTTAATTGCTCGAGATGGCGGCAGGCTTAACGCTTATGCGAAACCTATCAACGGTGGCGGGAAGATTTCATGATCCGTCTTAGTTGCGAAAATGACCTCTCGAAATTCTTTACCGGTTCAAGGTTAGAGCTTTTTGAAAGGGCGGTCTTAGAGTCTGGTTTAAAAGAAGATGATGGTGAAATTTTTGTAGAAACCAGTGGTGATCATTTAATAAAGGGCATATTTAGCTTGTGCCAGGGCATAACGCGTATTGAAGAGCTTGGTAATCATTAAAAGTAAAATAGAGCATAGATTAAATGCCTAAAAAAATATAAGGTGCCTTAATTCCCAACCCGTATGCACAATAACAATAACCATACTGAAACGATTTCAAAGCCACGTATACCGCTTGCATTTGAAGAGTGGCTCACGGTTATTGTGATGGCGCTTTTGGCGTTGATTACGTTTGCTAACGTGCTGGTGCGCTACTTTACTGATCAGTCTTTTGCTTGGACAGAAGAAATCTCTGTTTTTTTGATGATTGTGCTGGCACTGGTAGCGGGTTCAGCGGCCTTTGTTCGGCATGCACACATTCATATTGAATTTTTTGTGCAAAGACTTTCAAACAATAAACAGCGTTTTTTTGCGCAGTTATCAGCGCTATTGTGTACCGCGTTATTTGTGTGCTTGGCTATTTTAAGCGCCCGATTGGTTTGGGACGACTACCGCTACGATGAGGTCTCACCCGGCATTGGTGTGCCGCAATGGTGGTATTCAATATGGCTGCCAGCTTTGTCGCTTGTTATTGCTTTACGGCTTTTTGGGGTGTGGCTACGACTTAGGAAGCAGCCATGATCGGTATGGTGCTATTTGGTGTTTTTGTTGTACTGATGGTCGTTGGTGTACCGATTGGCGTGGCCATGGGTATAGCCGCCACGATATCTATTGCGTTGACTAACACTGACACCCTTTTGTTTGGTTTATTAGCCGTGCCACAAAACTTTTATGCCAGTTTGGGCAAGTACCCCTTGCTGGCCTTACCGATGTTTGTATTGGTGGGCACGATATTTGAGCGCTCGGGTGTGGCAAGCCGTTTAGTTAACTTAGCGATTTCTATACTTGGCCGTGGCACGGGTGTTTTGCCTATTGTTGCCATTTTAGTCGCCATGTTGCTAGGTGGTATTTCGGGGTCTGGTCCTGCCACGGCCGCTGCTGTTGGTGGTGTCATGATTGTGGCCATGACGCGTGCAGGTTACCCCAAAGCGTTTTCAGCTAGTGTGATTGGTGCTTCGGCCGCGATTGATATTCTTGTACCACCCTCAATCGCTTTGATTGTGTATTCAATCTTGGTGCCCAGTGCGTCAGTGCCTGCGATGTTTGCAGCGGGGTTATTTCCCGGTTTGCTGTTTGGCTTAGCGTTAATGATTCCCGCTTATTTCTTATCTCGTAAATATAATTTTGGTCGTGCAGAAACCACGTTACCTAAACCCAAGTTTTGGCCTAGCTTAATCGAGGCGTCATGGGGTTTGGCTGCACCTGTTTTAATTTTGGGTGGTATGCGGGCAGGTCTTTTTACACCCACTGAAGCTGCTGTCGTGGCTGTTTTTTATGGCTTGTTTGTGGGCATGGTGATTTACCGCACCATAACGTTACGTGACTTGTACTTTATATTGCGTGATGCAGGTGAGCTGTCAGCCATCATTCTCATGGTGGTTGCCTTAGCGGGCATTTTTGCTTATTCATTATCAACACTGGGTATCATTGACCCCATCACTCAAGCGATTGTTCATTCTGGCTTGGGTGAATACGGCATCATCGCGTTATTGATTGTTTTGCTGATTTTTGTGGGCATGTTTCTAGATGGTATTTCTATCTTTTTAATTTTTGTACCATTACTTATGCCAATTGCTCTATTTTTTGAATGGAACCTGATCTGGTTTGGCATTCTGCTAACCGTCATGGTTGCTATTGGCCAATTCACCCCGCCGATTGCCGTTAATCTAATGGTGTCGTGCAAAATAGCTGGGGTACCCATTGAAGACACCATTCGTTGGGTGTTATGGTTGTTACTCGCCACTTTTATATTACTTGCTTTGCTGATTATTTTTCCAGAAATTGCGACATGGTTTCCCGAGTGGTTAGGGTATTAATGTTTAATTACTTTTAAAGAATCAACAGTACCAACAGTAGTTATAGAATCAATAACAACATTTAAAGAGGCAGAACAAAATGACAATTAAAAATAATCTCAAACTCGTTTTAGCCATAGGCACGCTTGCCTTTGCAGCGGTTTCAAATGCGCAAGGTTACAAAGAAGAGTACAAAATGTCGCTTGTTGTCGGCACGGCTTTCCCCTGGGGTAAGGGTGGCGAGATTTGGGCTAATCTCGTTAAAGAACGTACTAACGGGCGTATTAACATCAAGCTTTACCCTGGTGTTTCACTGGTTCAGGGTGATCAAACCCGTGAGTTCTCAGCATTACGCCAAGGCGTGATTGATATGGCCGTGGGTTCAACCATTAATTGGTCACCCCAAGTTAAAGAGTTAAATTTATTTTCACTGCCATTTTTAACCACTACCTATGCAGGCACCGATGCCATGACGCAGGGTGAGGTAGGTAAAAAGATTTTCGAAGCGATTGATAGACAGGGTGCTGTACCGTTGGCATGGGGCGATAATGGATTTAGGCAACTGAGTAACTCAAAGCGTGTTGTGGCGACCCCTAGTGACCTGAAGGGTTTAAAAATTCGTGTAGTGGGTTCACCGTTATTCATGGATACTTTTACGGCTCTCGGTGCCAACCCCACACAGATGAGTTGGGCTGATGCGCAGCCCGCCCTGGCCAGTGGTGCCGTAGATGGTCAAGAAAACCCACTCGCAATTTTTGTGGGTGCCAAAATGCAAAATCTTTCACAGAAGTACATCACCCTGTGGAACTACATGAATGACCCACTGGTTTTTGTCGTGAATAAAGATGTGTGGCAGTCCTGGTCACCCGAGGATCAAAAAATTGTTCGTCAGGCTGCAGTTGATGCGGGTAAGCAGGAAATTGCGCTTGTCCGTATGCCGTTAGAAAAGAAGATTACTGAAATGGGTGTCAAGATTACAGATCTAACACCGGCTCAAACAGCGATGTTTGTTCAAGCCACTAGAGGTGTTTATGACAAATGGACCAAGCGAATCGGTCCTGACCTCGTCAAGATGGCAGAAAAGGCTGTGGCTACATCGAAGTAGGTTTGCTTGGGTGAAATTAGGTCAGTCTTCATAAACGGCTGACCTGCTTTACCAGTTATTAGTCACTCTTGGCATGAATCACTAAAAACTATTTAAGAAAGAAACAAGTGATTGGGCTCTGCCTACTGAGTTAAAGAGCGAGTTCTAATTTTCCGAGGTGATTATCAATAATTGCAGAAAGTGGCTCATGACGTAAGCCGATGTAAACTATTTGATTTTTAATCTCTATATCTGCATTAGATATAGCCTCAAATCTAACCCTACCGCCTGCGTAATGAACGATGACAGGACCATGCCTGTCGGTTTTGACAAACCCTTTCATGCGAATAATGCTACGAGGTAATGATTTAAGGGCATGCTTTAGATCATCTGCTGACAGTTTGCTAGGTGCTTTCCATACCCCTGTTTGAAATGGATGGTCAGGGTCACTATTAGCTTGGTACTCATGAGAATTACGTTTCTCATTTTGAACGTCTTGCCCATCATGATGTTCACGCCCATGATGGTGTGCAGGGTCAGAACATTTGGGTAAACAAAGACCTGAACCGCCATATGCAGTTTGTAAGCCAGCAAGTGCTTGTAGCGCTACTTTTCCATACTTTGCATTTACGAGCGGAATATTGCCGTATTTTTTTAATAACTCAGCTTGAACCGTTTTGATGGCTTCTGTCGATATCAAGTCAGTCTTGTTGAGTACCAAAATATCAGCAGATGCAAGTTGTCGTTCTACCGTATCAGCTAAAATTGGGTCATTAGCTTGCTCAAGAATATGTTCAGAATCGACTAAAACAATAACACCCTCAAGCTGCAACATAGGGTCAGACATGCCGACCTGTGCAATGCGACTAGGGTCTGATACCCCGCTGGCTTCAATGACTATCCATTCTGGGTTTAAGTCACGTGATAGCACCTGTATCAGTGCGGCATCAAGTCCAGATCCGATTGAACAACAAACACACCCATTAGAAAGACTAATTGTGTCACCATCGTGTTTCTCAATCAAGTTTGCATCAATATTGATTGAGCCGAAGTCGTTGACTAATACTGCAATACGTCTTCCTTGATTGTTACTAAGAAGATGGTTTAGAAGCGTGGTTTTACCCGCACCTAAAAAACCGCCCAACACAGTCAAAGGAATGCGCAGATTAGCAACTTTTTTCATCTTCAAGCACCGGGTAACGAAAGAGGGCGACCTCCTAAAACTGTACCCGCAACAATAATATCTTTAAGTTTTTCAGGGTTACCCTCAGTGGGGTCACTTTCTAATACGCAGAAGTCAGCGAATTTACCCACTTCGATTGATCCAATTTTATCTTCCATTTTTAACGTATAGGCTGCGCCCATCGTAATGGCATATAAAGCTTGATCAACGGTGATGCGTTCACTTTCACCTAAAATACGACCAGAGGCTGTTTGACGATTGACTGCACACCACGCTGTAAACAAAGGCCCAATAGGGGTAATGGGCGCATCTGAGTGAATAGCAAGTGGAATGCCAAGACGCGAGGCAGTACCACAAGCATCCATACGGTTAGCCCTATCTGGACCCATCGTCATCTCGTAGTGCGCATCCCCCCAATAAAAAAGATGATTAGCAAACAAATTGACACACATACCCAATTTCGCAATTTGTTGAAATTGGGCTGTATCTGCCATCTGACAATGTTGCAAGGTGTGGCGGTGATCATGACGGGGGTGAGCGTCTAGCGCTTTCTCAACTGCTTCAAGGGTGACTTGGGTGGCTTCATCACCGTTAGTATGAATGTGTAGTTGTACGCCAGCACGATGATATTTTTCTACGATACCGTCAATGTCATCTGGTGCCGTAACCCACATACCATTGGGTGCACCATTAAAGTAGCCTGGCCAACGCACGCGAGCCGTAAAGCCCTGAATAGAGCCGTCAATAACCAGCTTAACCATTCCAAAATGAAGTTTGTCGTGGTTGTATTGAAGAACGTTATTAAGTTTTTCTAGACATTGTTCAACATTTCGGCCAAACAACATACCCGACGCAGCCGGCACAATACGCACGGGGTAATCAGGGTTCATCGTATGTTTAGACATTGAAACGATACCCTCTTCGTGTAGCTCATTGACCAAGTCAGTTGCAGTTGTGACGCCAGCAACTTGTGCAACTTTGCCAAACATATCTAAACATTCAGGCGTTTGACCTAATGTACGAAATGGGTTTCCTAGTAAACGAGTAACTGGAAACATCGCTGCAAACTCAAGTAATTCACCCGTAGGTTCCCCGTTTTCAAAACGCACAATGCCTTCAATATCTGTATCGCGATCAATGCCAGCATGCTCAAGGGTATGTGAATTCGTGTTCATAAGATGCATGCTGGCATGCATAATAGCCACAACTCTTTCTGTAGAAACTTTGTTTAAGTCATGCACTGTCATGCGCTGTGAACCAAAATAGATTGGGTCAAACCCCCAGCCTATAACCTGTTCACCTGAGCCTGTTTTTTTAGCCTGTACTGATAAGCGATCGACGACCTCATCAATTGTTTTTAAACCTTCCCAGATTTTGCCGTCTGGCCCTTTTCTGTCGTAATACCCTACATAAACATACAACCACACGACACCTTCATGCAGGTGACAATGCGCTTCAATTAAACCTGGCATGAGTACTTTGTCAGCATAGCGATCATCGCTTTGTACCTCACCCCAAGCTTTTACGTCAGATTCTGAACCCACTGCGAGAATACGGCCATCACGAACAGCAACATGCGTTGCAGTCGGTTGAGCCAGATTCATAGTAAGAATGCGTTTAGCTCTAAATACGGTTGTCTGTGAAAACGTTGTGCCTTGTTGACTCATTACAGATGCTCCTAGATGCTGTGAATAATTCGCTCGTCGAGCGGTGCTTTAACTTGATCATTTTCTACGGTTACAAAGTGGCAAGCTACTTTATGTCCGGCTATTACTTCACGCAATGGTGGTGCCTCTTGCCCACACTTTGGTTGCATAGCCGGGCATCGACCCGCAAAACGACAACCTTTTGGTGGGTTAATAGGGCTGGGTGGGTCGCCAATTAACTTAATACGATTAGCGGCCTTTTCGCGCCCACCGCTAACTGTTGGCACAGCAGACATTAAGGCAACACTGTACGGGTGCAGTGGCCGAGAAAAGAACGCCTCACGTGTCGCTTGTTCGACTATCTGACCCAGGTACATCACGCTAATATCGTCACAAATATATTCAACAACTGCCATGTCATGACTAATAAAAAGAAATGATTGACCACGCTCGCGTTGAATGCGGCGCAGTAAATTTAAAACTTGAGCCCTTATGGCAATATCAAGTGCAGAGACAGGTTCGTCGCAGACAATCAGGTCAGGGTCAGTTGCTAGCGCTCGTGCAACATTTAGACGCTGACGCTGGCCACCAGAAAACTGATGTGGAAAAAGCATTTGTTGGTCTTCACGTAAACCAACAAGTCTAAAGAGCTCATTGACTTTTTCTTTCTGTTCTTTAGGAGTGCCAATACCCAACAAGATTAGAGGTGTCAGAACAATATCACCCGCCCGCTGTCGAGGGTTAAGTGAGGAATAGGGGTCTTGAAAGACAAGCTGCAAATTTCTGCGTTGACGACGTAATGCTTCACCTTCAAGATGAGTCAGGTCAACACCATTAAAGTAAACACTACCTGAAGTGATCGCTACTAGACGCATTACAGATAAAGCCGTTGTGGTCTTACCTGAACCTGATTCGCCCACAATGGCCATAGTTCTACCCCGTGCGACATCAAAAGAAACACCATCAACAGCATGAACAACCGCAGCGGGTTTCCCCCAGCCGCCACGCTTACCTTTGAAATGTACTGTCAAATTCCTGACAGACAATAATGGTGTTGAGTGATCAGTATTTATCATACTTGCTCCTCATAGAGCCAGCAGGCTACTTTTTGAGTTGGACCTGTTTGAAATGATGGGGGAAAAGTCTCTCGACATTTAGGCATGACACTATTGCAACGATCTGCAAATGGACAGCTATCACCTCTTTCCCAGACAGAGGGTACAACTCCAGGAATTTCAGGTAGATCAGGTCGATCTATCGTGGGGTTAGGGTCAAGTTCAGGTAAACAAGCAATTAGTCCTTTGGTGTAGGGGTGTGCTGGTTTGTCAAGTATTTCAGTAGTTAAACCCTCTTCAACGACGCGACCGCCATACATCACTACAACACGATCTGACATTTCAGATACTGCACCCATGTCATGGGTGATCAAAATAATTGCCGTTCCAAGTCGATTTTGCTGATCTCGAAGAAGATCGAAAATTTGAGCTTGAACAGTCACGTCTAGTGCAGTAGTGGGTTCGTCAGCGATCAATACGTCAGGGTTACAAGCCATCGCCATAGCGATCATGACCCGTTGACGCATACCCCCTGATAATTGATGTGGGTATTCGTCAATACGATGTTCAGCGGCAGGTATTTCGACTGATTTAAGAATTTCAATAGCTCGGGCCCGTGCTTCAGATTTGCTTAAGCCCTGATGAAGACGAAGCGGTTCACTGATTTGATCGCCAACGGAATAGACTGGATTTAAAGCAGTCATGGGCTCTTGAAAAATCATTGAAATTTTATTGCCACGGATCTTGCGTATTTCATTGATTGAAAAGTGCGCAAGGTTTTGACCGTTAAGCTCAATAGACCCCTGACTAATTTCGCCTGGCTCAGGAATAAGACGCATGATAGCGAGCGCTGTCATACTTTTTCCGCAACCTGATTCACCAACTAGACAGAGGGTTTCACCTGCATAAACAGCAAAACTAATATCATTTAAAACTGGAGCCGTACCCTGGCGTCCCTTGAATGCAACGCTGAGATGTTTGACATTAAGCAATGGTTCTTGAGAGGAATTTGTATGAAGGGTCATGATTAAACTCTCTCACGTAGGCGCGGGTTGAATGCATCATTTAAACCATCACCGATTAAGCTTACAGCTAGTACAGTTATAAAAATAGCGATACCGGGTAGGGTGACGGCCCACCAAGCAATTAAAATATAAGGACGACTGTTGCCAATCATTAACCCCCAGCTCATGGTATTGGGGTCACCAAGACCTAAAAATGAAAGACCAGCTTCGAAAAGAATGGCTGTACCAATAGCTAGTGTTGCCGAAACGATGAGAGGTGCAATTGCGTTAGGTAAAATCACTTTCCAAATAATTCGACTATTTTTTGCGCCAATGACTCGCTCTGCCAAAATGTAATCTAAGCTCTTGAGTCGTAAAAACTCACCTCGCGTAAGACGCGCGGTATTTGTCCAGCTCACAATACCAATGGCAATTGAAATGGTCCAAATTGTTGGTGAAAAGAGTGTGACAATTACCATAGCAAATAGCAAAGAAGGTAAGACTTGAAAAAATTCTGTGATGCGCATGAGTATTTCATCGATCAATCGACCGAAATAACCTGCTAATGCACCTACAAAAATACCGATCACAACAGATAAAAACGCGGCAACAATACCAACGAGTAAAGTGGCCCGACCGCCGTAGATTAGTCCTGTCAAAATGTTGCGACCAAGATAATCTGTACCTAGTATTGCAAATTCAGAACCAGGCGGTTCCATTGGTGGGCCAATGATTTCAAAGGGGTCAGCACCCATGATGATAGGGCCAAATATAGATGTCAAAATAATTGCAACTAATAAAAAAAACCCCAATACTGCAGATGGATTACGGCAAAAGACCTTTAAAGCTTCTTTGCCTTGACTGAGCGGTTTTGGTTTAATGCTAGGCAATGTATGGGTAGCCATAGAGTGTTGTGTCATGCCTTGATTCTCGGATCAATAATACGGTAGGCAATGTCTGTTAATTGGTTCATGATGATGACCAATAAAGACGCAAAAAAAAGTATGCCGAGCAAGGTGGGGTAATCACGTCTTAATACTGAATCAAAAGCTAAACGACCCAAGCCAGGCCAGTTAAAAACTGTTTCAACAAGAATGGCTCCGGCTAAAACGTTTCCGAACTGCAAACCTAGTACTGTTATAACGGGTAATACTGCATTACGAAGTGCATGCTTATACAAAACTATAAATTCAGATAAGCCTTTCGCACGTGCCGTTCGTATGTAGTCGGCAGACAAAGCATCAATCATGCTCGCCCTTGATAAGCGGCTGTATTGAGCGACATACACAAAAGCGAGTGTGAAAGAAGGTAAAACTAAATGGTGCAATACATCTATTACACCCGCTATTCCCTCACGGCTCATACCCGCTGTTCGCATATCAGACACAGGGAAAATCGGAAATACAGATGCAAAAAGAATAATTAATACGATACCAGTCCAAAATACGGGCGCTGAATACCCCACAATTGATAAAGTAGTGACGATTTGTGAAAGTAATCCGTTAGGACGACGAGCGGCTAATGATCCTAACGATGTTCCGATAATAAAGGCAAGTAAAACTGAAACGATTACTAGTAAAAGTGTGGCGGGTACACGCTCTAATATAAGTTCAAGTACGGGTGAATTAAAATAATAGGACATACCGAAATCACCCATCATAATATTCTTAAGGTAGATTCCTAGCTGAACAATAAATGGTTGATCTAGGCCAAATTGAACTCTTAATTGATCGCGAAGTTCTTCGCTCATGCCGCCCATGGAACCAGCAATTGTTTCAACTGGGTCACCTGGTGAAATATGAATGAGCAAAAAATTTAATGTAATGACTGCCAGTAATAGCAGCACTGCATAGGTGCAACGTTTAAAAATAAAATTTAACATCTGGCCTTTCCTTAACTTACAAACAAGTATCAATCTTCATCAGCTAAAGTATTAGGTTGAGATTAATTCAAACCATAAGCAGTTATGATAAAAGAGCGCATTAATGCGCTCTTTTATCTAAACGGTTCGTCTTATTTTAAATAGACTTCATCGTAAGGTGAAAAAGGACCCCATATCGAAGTGGGCACGTTGCCAACCTTGGGCGTTGTTAAAGTCATGTACGGAACTTCAACGGTAAAGATGACTGGCGAATCGTTGGCAATTATTTGCTGAAACTCTTTGTAAAGTGCTTTACGTTTGTCAAGATTAGTTTCAACGCCAGCTTGTGCCATCAAAGCATCGATTCTTGGGTTTACATACGACTGGGTGTTAGTCCAAATAACCGGACGAATATTTTTTGAATCATATGTGCGATGTACACCAATTACAGGGTCGCCCCAGTTGAAGACAATATCTGTTGTCAAATCAAAGTCTTTGTTGGCAATACGGGTAGCCCATGAGGGGAAATCTGCTGAAGCACGAAGTTCAGCCTTAACACCAATTTTCTTTAATTGTGCACGCATGTATTCCATAACGTTTTTGCCAACTGAGTCTGTGCCAGGCAAGAAGTCAAGAGTGACCTCCATTCTTTCACCATTGGCATTTGGTTTGTAACCTGCTTCATCAAGAAGAACTTTTGCCTTATTGAGGTCTATTTTGTATTGATTGAGATCAGTTGTACTTAGAGGACTTGTTGAAACAATTGGGCTATAAGTTGCTTTAGCAAAACCAGAATTTAAAGCTTTAGCAATAAAATTTTTGTCTAGAGCATATGCAAAAGCCTGACGAACTTTAACATTATCAAAAGGCTTTTTAGATGTATTAAAAGCTACCCAGCTTATCGCACCAATACCCTCGTAGCCTTTTTCATTCATGACAACATCTTTATTGGTTTTTGCTCGGCGCAACTGCGTTGGATCTCCAATTGTAGGTAGCATTTGAATGTCACCACGTTCGAGACCAATTAACAAAGTCGTTTGATCAGGGTTAATTTGAACGACAATACGGTCAAGATACGGTTTATCTTTGAGGAAAAACTTATCAAATCGTTCCAGAATGACTTCTTTTCCTGGTACGAACTCTTTAAGTTTGAAGGGGCCAGAACCGACGACATCTTTAGAGTTTCTAGGGTGTGACTTGACATCTTGTCCATCACCGTAAATATGTTTTGGCAAAATAGGTGATAGTGCTGGCGACAAAGCGATGAGTAGAGCTGGATGGGGTTGAGAAAGATTTAAAACTACAGTGTTTGCATCGGGTGTATCAATTTTTTCAACTGCAGCGAACATTGTTTTGAAGGGGTGGTTAGCTTTAATTGTTTCAAGCGAAAATTTAACGTCTTCTGATGTTATGGGCTGACCATCATGAAAGACAGCATTTTTGCGAAGATTTAACGTTAAAGCCTTACCGTCTTCTGACCACTTCCATGATTCAGCTAAATAGGGCTGGGGGTTCCATTTGTCATCAAACCGCAGCAAACTAGCAAATAATTGTGTGCTGGGTATAGCTGTCGCTAGGCCTGATTGCACCGCGCCATTCAAGTGTCGTGGGTTTTGATATAAACCCACTACGAGAGTGCCACCTTGCTTGGGTGTGTCGGCTACAGCGACGCCTGTTGTGAGCAACGCGGCAAAGGTTGCGGCTGCAACCAATTTACTCATTTTTTTTAAGCTACTCATTATGTCAGACTCCGTTTGATTTAGCGCATAAATGGCTACGCAGGATTTTTAATGATGAAAGACGCTAAGTTTATATTTGAAAATTTAGGCTATCACTACGGTTTGTTTAATAATAGAACCACAGCTATGTTTTCAATGGAACCAGAGACAATGGCTGAAGCTTCAGGGCCTACGTGATAAATAAGGCTGTGTTACCCCAGAAAAAGGGTTGCTTTCATAATTTCTTAATGTGATGTTGAGCTGATGTTCAGCACAAAAAATTAGTTTCATGACAACTTTTTACATTAGTGAACGGTTCGCTATGACCATCATTGATAAATACAATTGGGGTTAATTATTTAATAGTTTTAATATAAAGTCTGTATAAAACAACAGATTAAGGAGCTTATCATGTCTAACTCAGGTAAATGCCCTGTCATGCACGGTGCTAATACGACTGAACGCAAGTCAAACATGAGCTGGTGGCCTAACGCGCTGAAGCTAGAGATTTTGAATCAGCACGGCACTAAGACCAACCCGCTCAAAGACTTTAATTATCAAGACGAAGTTAAAAAACTTGACTTCAAGGCGCTTAAGCAAGACATGATTGCGCTCATGACTGAAAGCCAAGAGTGGTGGCCAGCCGATTGGGGTCACTATGGTGGCTTGATGATTCGCCTGACTTGGCATGCAGCGGGTTCATATCGTATTGCAGATGGTCGCGGCGGCGCCGGTACCGGCAACCAACGCTTTGCCCCCCTTAACTCGTGGCCTGACAACGTTAACCTTGATAAAGCCCGTCGTTTATTGTGGCCGATTAAAAAGAAATATGGTAATCAACTCAGCTGGGCCGATCTCATCACGCTTGCTGGCACCGTTGCTTACGAGTCGATGGGCCTTAAAACGTATGGTTTTGCTTTTGGTCGTGCCGATATTTGGCAACCTGAAATCGATACGTATTGGGGGGCAGAAAAAGAATGGCTCGGTGCTGAGCGCTATGAAAGTGATAGCCGTGAAAGCCTCGCAAACCCTCTAGCGGCTGTTCAAATGGGTTTGATTTATGTCAACCCAGAAGGTGTCGGTGGTCAACCTGACCCCCTTCGTACCGCACACGATGTGCGTTTGACGTTTGCACGTATGGCGATGAACGACGAAGAAACCGTCGCGTTAACTGCGGGCGGCCACACGGTTGGTAAATGCCACGGTAACGGTGATGCCAACAACCTAGGGCCTGCCCCTGAAGGTGCAGAAATCAATGAACAAGGTTTAGGCTGGATCAACCATGTTTCAAGAAGCGTTGGTCGCGATACCGTGAGTAGTGGCCTTGAGGGTGCGTGGACAACCCATCCAACCCAATGGGACAACGGCTATTTTCATATGCTTTTGAACCACGAATGGGAACTGAAAAAAAGTCCTGCAGGTGCTTGGCAATGGGAGCCCATCAACATCAAAGAAGAAGACAAGCCCGTTGATGTTGAAGACTCATCTATTCGTTTGAACCCCATCATGACCGATGCTGATATGGCCATGAAATTAGACCCTGAATACCGCAAGATTTCTGAGCGCTTCTACAAAGACCCCGCTTATTTTTCTGATGTGTTTGCACGGGCATGGTTCAAACTGACACACCGTGACTTAGGGCCCAAAGTACGTTACCTGGGGCCTGACGTGCCAAAAGAAGATTTGATCTGGCAAGACCCTGTACCCGTGGGTAACAATGCTTACGATATCGATGCTGTGAAAGCAAAAATCACAGCGGCTGGGTTATCAATCAGTGAAATGGTTTCAACCGCTTGGGACAGCGCTCGCACGTATCGGGGTTCAGATATGCGTGGCGGCGCCAACGGTGCACGTATTCGTTTGGCACCACAAAAAGATTGGCAAGGTAACGAACCCGTTCGGCTCGCCAAAGTACTCGGTGTATTAGAAGCCATTGCCAAAGAGACTGGCGCAAGCGTTGCTGACGTCATCGTGCTGGCGGGTAATGTCGGAATTGAACAGGCCGCTCAAGCGGCAGGGCATTCAGTTACCGTGCCGTTTAACCCTGGCAGAGGTGATGCCACCGTCGCACAAACCGATGCTGAATCGTTTGAAGTACTTGAACCGACTCATGATGGGTATCGTAATTGGCTAAAACAAGATTACGACATCAGTGCTGAAGAGTTGATGCTTGATCGCACCCAGTTAATGGGCTTGACTGCGCCAGAGATGACGCTGCTTGTGGGGGGTATGCGAGTGTTGGGCACCAATTACGGTGACAGTAAGTATGGCGTATTCACAGATCGTGTCGGCATGTTGACCAACGACTTTTTTGTGAACCTGACCGATATGGCCTACACCTGGAAGCCTACTGGTAAGAACTCGTACAACATCGTAGAACGCAAGTCTGGCAACGTTAAATGGACAGCCACACGCGTTGACTTAGTGTTTGGTTCAAACTCAATATTGCGTTCTTATGCAGAGGTTTACGCACAAGACGACAACAAAGAGAAGTTCGTGCATGACTTTATTGCCGCATGGGTCAAAGTGATGAACGCAGATCGGTTTGATGTTTAAATAGATTGAGTCAGAAATAAAAAAAGGCCGAAAGGCCTTTTTTTTCGCATTGAATTTAAGGGCGCGGGTTAATTGTTCGGGCACTTGACTCATAGGCCGCAACACCACGATCAGATCGAGGGTCAAAACCACCGACCAATAAACCGTTGTCTTGAATTTTCTTAGTTCTTAGTTTTTAATTCTCAATTAATCCAGTTTAACCCGCTAATATTTTTAGAATACTTAAGACGGTGTTTTGAAATTCAAAAGGCGCTAAACGATGTTATAACAAACATGAATGTACGAGTAAGCGTATTCTGTTAGCAGTCTATTGTTTAAGTCATGATTTAACAAAAATGGTAGTTATGAAAATTGTATCTTTCTCAATTAAATGAATTTCTGAATAGGTAAAAAGTGATACTAGCTAACAATGAAAAACTGACAAATTCGCTAGTCAAAAAAATAGTTAAATTTGATCAACAGACTATTGTTTTTTTTCTCTTCATTTTTATCTTTGTTCTATTTTCTGCGTTGCTCCCTGGGTTTCTTTCGTTAGGTAACTTGGTGGCTACGCTACGTTCAATTGCTGTGTTGGGTATTCTAGGTATTGGCATGGCCATTGTTGTGATTGGCCGTGGTATAGATTTGTCTATTGTTGCAGTGATGGCAGTGCCCACAGCGCTTATTTTGACGCTTGCTGATTCGGGTATGGCGCTATGGCTTTCAGTTTTGATTGGTCTCGCATTTGCCTTAGGGGTTGGTTTGCTTAACGGTATTTTTATTGCTTATGCTGAAGTTCCAGCTTTGTTTGTTACGCTTGCTATGGGTTTGGGTCTTGCCGGCTTGGGTCAAATTGGAATACTTAAGTCTGATATGGTGCCTTGGCCTGAACAAATGAATGGCTTGTTATGGCTCGGAGGAGTTGATATTTTTGGAATTCCTAGCAGCATAATAATTGTTACTGCCGTTGTATTTTTCGCTTGGTTGTTCTTGACCTATACGAAACTGGGTATGTTCATTTATGCAATTGGTGACAACCCTAATGGCGCGCGGACAACAGGCATTTCTGTTCGTCCTATCATTGTTTTTCAATATGCACTCGCTGCCATCATTGCAGTTCTGGCTGGCCTCGTCATGGCATCTTCTAACAGTCTGATGGACACAAGAATTTATAACCTCTCTCTAATTTACGACGTTATTTTAGTGGTTGTTTTGGGCGGGGTTGGTTTGTCTGGGGGGCGAGGGGGCGTTTTCAGCGTTATTGTTGGAACCTTGCTTGTTGGTACCCTCATCAACGGTATGACAATTCTCAACTTAACGCTTGATGTGCAAAATTTGCTAAAAGGTGTGGTCTTGCTAATTGCAATCGCTCTTGATAGCGTTTTAAACCCCCGTAATGAGGAGACTGCACAACAAGGCGATATCTAAAATTAATTATTTCCATACAGTTCTTTAAAACCAAAAATAGAATTTGATAAATTATCAAATCAAACCAAGAAAACTTAATCTTTTTTAATAGTTCAGGAGACGAAAATGAACACTTTACGACTGTTACACCCTAAAAAAATGGCAAAGCTTATCTCAAGCCTAGCCATTGGGTTTGCTATAGCAACGACTTTGATTATGAGCCCTGTGGCTGTGAGTGCCCAAGGTACTGGCGCCATTAAAGACCCCGAACGCACCCGTTATTACGAAACATTTAAAGACAAAAGAGTGGTGTTTGTACCTGTATTTATGGGTCTTGATCTGACTGAAGGTTGGTCTTCAGTGATGAGCCAACAGGCTAAACGCTTGGGTTATAAATATGAAGTTAGAAATGCTAACTTTGTGACGTCTGCTGGTGTACAGATTCTTACTCAGCTTCTAAATGAAGATCCTAAACCAAATGTGGTTGTGGTTCAAAACCCTGACGTGACTTCCTATGCCAAGATCTTAAAAAGACTTGAAGCTGCGGGAATCTATGTAGTGCAGCTCAACATGAAAAGTCTGACCATGACGACGGGCTTTGCTGGCGCAGATGCTACGAAAATTGGTGAAACACAAGCAAACTGGGTTGTTAAGCAATGCGGCCCAACGACTTCCCAAAAAATTATGATTCTTAACGGCCCCACCACTGCACCTTGGACGGTGTACATGCAAGATGGCTATAACAACGTATTAGATAAAAACCCCAACATCAAGGTAGTCGCTCGTCAGTCTATAGGCAACTACGAATCATCTAAGGCTAAATCTATTACTGAGGTCACCATTAAGCAGCACCCCGACCTGTGCGCCATCATGGGCGTTTGGGATATTCCTGATCTTGCCACCGCATCTGCTGTTAAAGATGCGGGTAAAACAGGAAAGATTTTAGTTTCCTCCAGTGGTGGTGGCGGTGAGGTTGCTTGCAAAGGTTTACAGTCTGGCGCTTTCGACCACTATGTCAGCTATGACGTTCCAGGCCAAAGTCGTGACGTTAACGCCCTTATTCAAATGGCCTTACAAAGCCCAGAAAAACCAGGCAAACTTCAAGTCGCCCTCTACACGCCACTTTTTGTTTATACACAAAAAGATGCCAGCACTCATGCTTGTTGGTCGATAGAAACCTTGAAGTAATTCGGCTGTAATTTCTAAGAAAATATTGTCTTCGAAATGGTACACAAGGTAATGATTGAATTACCTTGTGTATTTTCGAAATGACTCAATGACCTTACTTGAGAAAACTGTGCTGTTCATCAGACACAGCAGATCAGCAAATAAATTTTCTTAAGCTTTCTCAGCTTTAAACCGTTGAATGTCATGGAAACAACTTAGAAGAATGAATTCGATAAAGAAACTTCGATATCGTTATTGGCCTGACCGAGCGATTGGTGAACTGTTATCAAAACAGTGGATGGAGACAGCTGTTCCACTGATTGTGCTACTCGTTGTCATTGCAAGCTTTTCATCGATTATTGACAATTTTCTCAGCTTTAATTCTGTTTCTATGTTGTTGCGTGAAGGCGGTGAAATTGGCTTCATTGTCTTGGGCATGGCCTTAGTACTGATCGTAGGCGGCATTGATTTAAGTGTTGGCTCAATGTACGCGATTTGTAATGTCTTAGTCTTGTACCTTATTCACGTTCTCGGGTGGGCCGTCATGCCTGCTGTGGGTGTGACATTGTTATGCGGCGCTTTGATGGGTGCGGTAAATGGTGTGTTGATTGGCTACATGAAGTTACGAGCCTTTCTTACCACTCTGGTGACGCTCATTGTTTTTCGTGCCATATTTAATCTTATTCAATTCAATTGGGCAGTTGAAATTGCGTCGACCGTTCCAGACTCTACCTTTTGGGACGAGTTGGGAAATGGCACCTTTCTTTTCCTGCCCATTTCTACCTGGATCTTTATCGTAGTTGCTATTTTGTTTCATGTCTTTCTGACGCGCATGCGCGGCGGGTGGCATGTGATGGCAGTGGGCGGTTCGCGTCGATCTGCTTACAACTCTGGCTTGCCTGTCAATCGTATTGCGGCCTTAGCGTATGTTGCTTCTGGCGTTTTTGCTGCTATAGCGGCGATTCTATTTGCAGCTCGGGTCGGTAGCAGCAGTGCCGATACAGGCATGGGAATCGAAATTTTAGTGCTTGCAGCTGCTTTACTAGGCGGCATTCGATTAGGTGGTGGCAAGGGTTCAGTGGCTAAGGCCATATTGGGCACCTTGATTGTATTGATTGTCACCAACAGTCTTAGGGGGCTGTCTGTTCCTGCGGGTTACATCAGAATGTCGTTGGCTTTCATTATGATTGCTGCGGTCACTTTAGACATTCGCTGGTTCAAGAATCGTGGCAAGGCTTTGAGCGAACTGTATGTGAGCCCCGGGTATTTACCCTTGCCAGCGGCACCCAGTACACATGTTGAATCTCACACCCCGTATGCACTTAATAACAAACTAGGCAACACCGAACTAATTGGCTTAGGTAAGATTGAGTCGCCTGAAGATGTCATCTTAGATGAGCAAGACAATCTTTATTGTGGCACTCGGCACGGTGACATTATGCGGTTTTTTGCGCCTGACTATCAACGTATGGAAGTCTACGCGCACATCGGTGGTCAGCCCCTGGGTATGGCCTTCGATAAAACGGGTAATTTGTATGTTTGTGTGGGTGGCATGGGGCTTTATTGCGTCAAACGTGAGGGTCGTGTTGTAGCAAAAGCTACCGATGAAACGGGGCGTTCGTTGCTGTCAGTTGTAGATGATAGCCGCTTGCGGCTTGCAGATGACCTAGATATTGCTCCAGATGGGCGGGTTTTCTTTTCCGAAGCAACTGTGCGCTATGAGATGCATGAGTGGCCAATCGACAGCCTTGAAGGGCGTGGTAATGGCCGTATCATTTGTTATGACCCAAGCACGGGGCGTACGCAAACTGTACTCAAAAATTTAATATTTCCAAATGGTGTGTGTATTGCATCTGATGGGCAGTCTTTACTTTTTGCGGAAAGCTGGGCATGTCGAATCAGCCGCTATTGGTTTGATGGGCCCAAGAAAGGTACAGTTAAAGTGGTTATCTCTGATTTGCCGGGTTACCCCGATAATATTAATCGGGCTTCTGATGGCAATTACTGGATAGCGATCATGGGTATGCGCAGCCCAGCTTTTGATTTGGCGATGCGCTCACCCGCTTTTCGCCGAGGTATGGTCAAGCGTTTAGGCCAAGATGAGTGGTTGGCACCCAATATTAATGTGGGCTGTGTCATAAAGTGCAACGAAAATGGGCAAGTGTTGGAATCGTTGTGGGACCGCAGTGGCGAAAACCACCCAATGATAACTTCGATGAGAGAACATCGAGGTTATTTGTATCTTGGGGGTATTTCAAACAACCGAATCGGCCGCTATAAATTAGAAAATGCAGATGTTGATTTCATGCAACACACCATTAAAAAGGCTTAAACGAAATGCTCAAACAACTTAAGCGTGCGGGTGATCGTTTTTTTGGGGTAGGTGAAGCTGACACATCAGTACCCGTTTTTGACGGGGCACTCAAACCCAATAATTTGCTTGATACAGCAGAGGTTTTTCTCGAACGCCCAGGCCTAGAAGATATGGTGATCGACAGTCAGAGGCGTTTAGTTGTCGCCTGTGGCAATGAGATTTTGCGGCTTGAACCCAGTGGAACTTTAAAGCCGATTGCTGTTTTGCCAAAAGCCATACAGGCGCTTGCAACTTTGGGTGTAGGGCTGGTTGCTGCGACTTGTGATGGTCTTTCTTTTGTGGAAGGCGAATTTGAAGGCAAACAGGTTTTAACGCTTGACGGCCAACCTGCACAATGCATTACCGCGCTGTCTGAGGGGCCTGATGGTACTTTGTTGATCGCGCAAGGTTCTCGTGGCACTGGCTATGAAGATTGGGCTGCGGACTTGCTTAATTGGGGTAAAAGTGGGCGTCTCACAACATACCACCCTAATTCAGGTGATACCCAAATGCTTGCGCAAGGCTTAGCCTATTGCTACGGTATTTGTTCAGATGGGGTGCGTACGTTAGTGTCTGAAAGTTGGGCTCATCGTGTTTTGGTTTTGAAAAATGGTGAAATCGAATCGGGTCTAAGCCAAATACCGGGTTACCCCTCGCGTATGTCACCTGCTGCTGACGGTGGTTTCTGGTTAACTATTTTTGCACCACGCAGTCAATTGCTTGAGTTCGTATTACGTGAAAATGCCTTTCGCGCAGAAATGATGCAAACTGTCGAGCCAAAATATTGGATAGCGCCGGCCTTGAGCTCAGGTAAAGACTTTCTCGAACCCCTGCAGCAGGGGGGTGTTAGGCAGATGGGGGTGCTTAAACCCTGGGCGCCTGCACGCTCTTACGGTCTTGTTTTGCGTTTGTCGCCAGACTTAGTGCCGCTTTATTCATTGCACAGCCGCGTGGGTGGTTTGCATCATGGCATTGTTGCGGCACTCGAACTCGATGGCGCATTGCTAGCCTTATCAAAGGGTTCTGGGCGAATTTTACGTGTGCCGCTTGCAGATTTTAAATTTCAGGGTTGAGGACATGACACCAGTTTTGGAACTTCGCCAAGCAACCAAAAAGTATGGGGGCATTCCAGCCATTGAAAATATTGATTTCACGCTGATGAAGGGTGAAATTCATGCCCTATGTGGTGAAAACGGGGCGGGTAAATCTACTATTACTAAAGTGATGGCTGGTGTGGTTAACCTAAGTTCGGGTGAGATGTTGATTGACGGTCAGACCGTATCGTTTCATAACCCTGTCGAGGCTTTGTCAGCTGGTGTTGCGATGGTATTTCAGGAAACTAGCCTAGTGCCAACAATGACCGTAGGCCAAAACCTTTTTTTAGGTAAAGAAAAATTTATTAATCGTTTACGTGCTGTGTACATTGCAGCACAGCAGTTGTTGCAATCGCTTAACTTTAACGTTGACCCCACCCTCATGGTTTCAAGCCTAGGGGCGGCACAAAAACAAATGGTTGAAATAGCCCGCGCTGTTTTGCACGATGCACGAGTGATTATTTTTGACGAGCCAACGGCAACGCTGACACCAGAAGAAAAAAAATACTTCTTTGACCTGATGCGTAATCTGAAAGCTCGGGGGGTATCTATTATTTTTATTTCCCATGCACTTGAAGAGGCATTAGATATATCAGACCGTATTACCGTATTGCGAGACGGTAAACATATTGTGACCGATGACACCTCAACATATGATCGTGACCGTATTGTTCAAGCCATGGTGGGTCGCGACTTGACCAGTACGCTTTATGGTCGTAAAGCCTCTTTGCGTCAAGCGGGAGATCGAGTGTTGAGCGTACAAAATCTTCGAATGGGCAATATGGTGCGAAACACATCATTTTCTGTTTTTGCTGGGCAGATTACGGGTGTTTTTGGCTTGATTGGTTCAGGGCGCACAGAAACTTTTAAAGTGGTGGCGGGTGTGCTCAAGCGCGACTACACGCATGGCGGCAAAATTATGTTTAAAGATAAGCTGATTCGATATCGGGTTCCGGCACAAGCAGTCGATGCTGGCATTGCGTACATTACTGAAGATCGTAAAGTAGATGGCTTCTTTGAAACCATGGCCGTTGGCCGCAATATTTATGCAGGTTTATTAGTCAAGTTGCGAGGTAAACGTGTGCTAGTTAGGCGTTCTGAAGAAAAAAGGGTCGGTGCAGAATGGAAGCAAAAACTCAATGTGCGTGCGGTTTCAGGTGATGCCAAAGTTATTGAATTATCTGGTGGCAACCAACAAAAAGTCGTTATTGCAAAATCTTTGATTCAAAACCCAGAATTGATTATTTTTGATGAGCCGACCCGTGGTGTTGATGTTGGGGCCGTTGCAGAAATTCACGAAATCATACGTGGGCTTGCCGACCAGGGGCTAGCCGTTGTCGTAATCTCTTCTTATTTACCAGAAATTATGATGCTGTCAGATCGAATACTGGTTTCGCGTCAGGGGCGTATTGTTGAAGAGTTCACCAATGTCAATGTCTCGGAAGAAGAAATTATGTATGCGTCGATTCACTGATAGGTTTACAGATGATAGCTTTGCTGTGCGCTCAGAACTTTCAGAAAAAAATTGACCTAAAAGTAACAACCTTAAATATCAACCTAAAAGCATTAATCTATAAGAATTAATTTATAAGCATTAATATAGAAGCATTAACTTAGAAGTATTAACCAAACATCTTTAAAAATAACGAGGAGCAATTTCATGACTACTAAACAGTTAGAAGGCAAAGTGGCCATCGTGACGGGTGCCGCAGGTGGTTTTGGGGAAGGTGTCGTTAGAAAATTTGCACAAGAGGGCGCAAAAGTCGTCATTGCCGATATCAATTTTGCGGGTGCTACTAAAGTGGCGCAAGAAATCGGAGACCAAGCATTGGCTATTCAGGTTGACATCACATCGTCTGCTGATATTAAGGCAATGGTTGAGCAAACGATTGAAAAATTTGGTCGTATAGACATCATTGTTAATAATGCTGGTACTTCACATAAAAATCAGCCGATGTTAGAGGTAGATGAAAAAACTTTTGATCTTGTGTTCAACGTTAACGTGAAGTCTATATTTCTGATGTCTCACGCGATTATTCCAATCATGCGAAAACAAGGTGGGGGCGTCATTTTGAATATTGGCTCTACAGCCGGTATTCGTCCGCGCCCAGGCTTGACTTGGTACAACGCTTCTAAAGGTGCTGTGAATTTGTTATCAAAATCTATGGCTGTTGAGTTGGCCCCTGACAAAATACGGGTAAATGCAATTTGCCCTGTCATGGGTGTTACGGCACTTTTTGAAACTTTTATGGGTGCATCTGATACGCCAGAAAATCGAGCTAAATTTGTTGCGTCGATACCGCTCGGGCGCTTTTGTGAAGCCTCTGACATCGCTGCCGCCGCAACTTATTTAGCCAGTGATGCGGCAGAGTTCATCACTGGAATTGAGTTGCCAGTTGATGGTGGGCGCACCATTTGATAGTGGTCTCACTGTTTATAGATGTAGGGTCAAAAAACCACCGCCATTCAGGAACCTAAAATGAAAATTCGTGCCGCCGTACTTCGTGAAATCGGCTTGCCTGCACCTTACAAGCAAAGTCAACCGCTCAAAATTATGGAAGTTGATTTAGACCTGCCGAGTGACGGTGAAGTGTTGGTCAAAATCAAGGTGGCGGGCCTTTGTCATTCTGACCTTTCAGTGATTAATGGTGACCGACCACGCGGGGTGCCCATGGTGCTGGGGCATGAGTCTTCTGGTGAGGTTGTTGCCGTCGGTAGGGGTGTTCATAATCTAAAGCCTGGCGATCATGTGGTGACTGATTTTATGCCCACTTGTGGCCATTGTCAGCCTTGCAGTCAGGGACGCCCAGCACTTTGTGAACCTGGGGCATTAGCCAATGGGCAGGGCGCATTACTTGGGGGGGGGGGGCGTTTGCATTTAGGTCAAGAGCCTCTTAACCACCATGTCGGTGTGTCGTGTTTTGCCGACCATGCTGTCGTGTCGCAATACTCTTGTATCAAAATCACCCGCAAAATTTCGCACCGTGAAGCAGCGTTATTTGGTTGTGCGGTATTAACGGGTGCTGGGGCAGTCATTAACCGCGCGCATATAAAAATGGGCCAAACCGCAGCTATTGTCGGTTTAGGTGGGGTAGGCCTTAGTGCGCTGTTGGCTGCTGTTGCAGCGGGTGCAAGAAGGGTGGTAGCGGTTGATCTCAGCGATGAAAAGCTTGAGCTAGCCAAGACCTTAGGCGCCACGCATGTGTTTAACCCCAGTCGTGTCACGTCTGATGCTGAGCGACTTGAGGCTGCAGGTGGTGCAGTTGATTTCGGTTTTGATATGGCAGGTGCTGTGGCGGCATTTGAAATGGCATACAAATTGACCTGCCGCGGCGGTACCACTATCACGTCAGGTTTACCTAACCCAAAATCGACCTTTTCATTACCCTTGGCGCAGATGGTGGGCGAAGAACGCGACATACGCGGTAGCTATCTAGGCTCTGGTGTGCCCGCTCAAGACATTGCTAAATATATTGATTTGTATTTAGCAGGAAAGCTACCCGTTGATAAGATGTTGGGGCAGACATTTACATTAGATCAAATCAACGAAGGGTTTGATCATCTGGCCTCAGGGTCGAGCTTGCGTGATTGCATTGTTTTAGATGATTGAATTTGATCATCTGGAAATCTATTTATGTTAAGTTTTTTATAGTCTACCAATACATCATGCCAAGCATGTGCCACAAGTTCTAACCGATCAACCGGTTTAGTAATGAGCGGTCGCGCGACTTGTCTAATTAGGTCTTTTTGTTCTTCTTTTGTAATGTATTCAACGGGTGATTTTCCGTCCACACGGCCTAGAAATAAAGCGGGCAATAACTTTGCTGCTCGAGACTCTAAATCGTCTGCAGACTCCCAATTGATATGGGTACGATAAGTCGAGACAAAGATTTTGAAGCAATCAAGCAGTTTGTGAGAATGTGTGGGCTGTGGCAAGCACTTTAGTAATAAATGGTTTAAACAAAACGCCAAGTCAAATGCAGGGTCACCAAACCAAGCGCATTCAGCATCGAGCAAAACGGGTGAAGTTGGTCCAACCAAAATGTTCTTTGGGCTGACATCGCCATGAACAAGGGCTTTATGGGTATTCAAGGTTTGTTCAGTCAAGGCTTCTAAAGCAGGTGCTAGGTCACGATGTATTTCTGCAGTAGCAATCAAGTAGGGTTCAAGTCTAATGGGGTAAAAAATATCATCAGTTTGAAACGCCTCTGCAATTGACTGATCTTGGGCTGATGCGGCGTGTAAAACGCCTAAAATCTCAGCGACTTCGCGTGCTGTATTTGAATTCACAGCACCCGCTATGAGTTGAGACTTCCATACTGGAAATTTCTCTGTCTCAAAAAAACTCATGGCAAAAGCGCCAATGTCTGGGTCGTGTGCAAGGGGTTTGGGGACCGCTTCAGGAAGATGCTGGGCTGAAAAGTTTATCCATGCCCATTCATAAGCATTTCGTGAAATCGGTGCCCACCAGTCACGTGCGACCTTAAGTTTGGGCAGGGCACATTTAACGCACAAAGTACCATCAGGAAGGTTGACACGCCAAATGTCAGACGATACGCCGCCTGCAAGGGGTGTCCAAACGGCAGGTGTGTCGGCTGTCATCAGACCATGAGTCAATAGGAACTGAATCAATCGTGCATCAGGTTGAGCCGCAGGGGTTATCATTCTCTACCCGTTGGTACCGACGTACGAAGCCCCTGAAGACGCCTCAATGCGAAGTAATTGGTTGTATTTGCTCACTGTACTCGACGTACGCAGTGATCCGATTTTGATTTGACCAGCCGAACTACCCACAGCCAAGTCAGCAATAAATGGGTCTTCAGTTTCACCCGAACGCGCTGAAATAATAGTTGAATAGCCTTTATTTTTAGCCATCGTAATCACATCAAGCGTACCCGTTAACGTTCCGTTTTGATTCACTTTCACTAAAACCCCATTTGCAACACCTGTCTGAATACCCTTTTGTAATCGTTCGGGGTTGGTGGTAAAAAGATCGTCACCCACGAGCTGTACTTGGTTGCCCAAGCGCGAGGTGAGTTCTTTCCAACTTGACCAATCTTCTTCGTCTAACCCGTCTTCAATTGATACTAAAGGAAATGCTTGAACCCAAGATTCAAGCATGTCAATCATTTGTGCTGAAGACAGCTGCTTACCCTCACGCGCTAGGTTGTAGTGGCCCTCGGAGTGTTTAAGTGCTGAAGCAGCAACATCTATAGCGATCACCACATCTTCGCCAGGGGTTAGGCCAGCCAACTCAATGGCTTTACACATCAGTGTCAAAGCATCGTTGCCGCTAGCGCAACCTGGGCTTAAGCCCCCTTCATCTGCTAGTAATGTAGGTAAGCCCATTTGTTGGCAAACACGAACTGCGGCATTGCGCACACGACTCATGGTGTGAATGGCATGATCAATTGATTGAGCACGCACAGGAATCGCTAAAAAGTCTTGCACGTCCATACCTCTTCCGGCATGCAACCCACCACTAAAGATATTGACCATGGGTCTTGGCATTTGTGGGTTAGGGTTTTGTATCAAATCAGCAATACGTTGATACAAGGGTTGATTAAGCGATTGTGCTGCTGCACGACAAACAGCAATTGAGACCCCAAGAATGGCATTGGCACCAAGCCTTTTTAGTTGAGTGGTTCCATCTAGTGCTCGCAAAAAATCGTCTAGGCTACGTTGATTGTGTGCATCCATTCCAGATACAGCTCTTGCAATTTCAATATTCACGTTAGATACTGCTTTGAGAACACCCAAGCCCTCAAAGCGTGCTGCGTCACCGTCTCGCAACTCATGGGCTTCGAATGAGCCAGTTGAAGCCCCCGAGGGCACAGAGGCACGACCTAGCGACCCATCTACTAGACAAACGTCAACTTCAACAGTGGGTCGACCACGTGAATCAAGAATTTGCCGCCCAATGACAGACTGAATGGCAGAACGAGTCATAAATTTGTTATTCCTACTTTTAACCTTTACAGATTCAAGCCTCGTCAATTGGAACTTTAAAAGTGCATAAAAAAGTGATCAGTTAGTGCGTAGAGCTTCTTCTTTAAAGGGTGCAAAATAAACTCAAGATAAATGATGCACGTCAGCGGCCCCATAGACAGGTGTTGGAAGACCCTCGTAACGGGCTTTCAGTTGTAGCCCTAAGAATTGAGAATAATGCCTATTTTGATGCAGGTTACCGCCTTGTACCCACAAGTGGGGTACTTGGGTGGGTTTCCACATATTTCTTAATTCGCCTTCCCATGGCCCTGGGTCTTTAGGGGTGTCGGAACCTAAGCCCCAGACTTTACCTAAACGCTGCGCAACCTCTGGTGATATTAAGTCAGCAAGCCACTGGTTCATAGAGCCAAACCCGGTGGCGTAGACGATAACGTCAGCCTCAAGTTCAGTACCATCAGTAAGCACCACCGAGTGTGGTTTGATTTCTTCAATACTGACGCCACTTTTTAGTTTGACACGACCATCAGCCACCAACTCAGATGCACCGACATCAATGTAATAACCAGAGCCGCGGCGTAGATATTTCATAAATAAACCAGACCCATCAACCCCAAAATCTAGTAAAAATCCGACCTTTTCAAGGCGAGAGAAAAGATCGGCATCGCGTTTTTTCATTTCCTCAAATAATGGAATTTGAAAAGCAGGCAACACTTTGTATGGAATGCTGGCAAATATAAGATCAGCTTTGTGATGATCAATACCGTTTTTAATAGCCTGTTCTGAGTAAAGACCGCCTAGCACGACATCCATTAATGTTTTTGAAGGCGAAATGTGTGTTGAAGAGCGTTGAATCATGGTGACATCAACACCTTCTTCAATCATGGCAGCACAAATGTCATGTGCAGAATTATTTGAGCCCAGTACGACCGCTTTTTTCCCGTGGTAATTTTCGGCACTCGCAAACTTGCTTGAATGAAACTGGTCGCCTAGAAAGCTTTCATAACCCGAAATTTTAGGCACATTTTGATAGCCCGAGACGCCGAGCGCAATAACAAGTTCTTTGGGCCGAATGGTGAGCTCTCGACCTTCACGTTCAACCGTGATTTCCCATTCTTGGCGTGCCTCGTTGAAGTTAACCTTTTTGCAAGAGGTTGAATTCCAGTAATTAAGTTCCATCACCTTGGTGTACATTTCGAGCCAATCACCCAGTTTGTCTTTAGGTGTAAAGACGGGCCAGTCGCTAGGAAATGGTAAATATGGAAGATGGTCATACCAGACTGGGTCGTGTAGGCATAAGCTTTTGTAGCGATTGCGCCAAGAGTCACCGGCCCTTGCATTTTTTTCAATGATGATTGCTGGGACACCTAGTTTGCGAAGTCTGGCGCCCAGAATGATGCCAGCTTGACCGCCGCCGACAATCACAACATAGGGCTGTGTTGTGTAACCGAGCGCTTGAGTCTCTTCTTCGCGCTCTTCGCGCCAGGTTTTACGGCCTGTGTGAGCACCATGTTCGACACCCATTGGCCGATTTTCACCTTTTGCTTCTTCAAAACCTTTGAGCTCAACCATCGTGGTTAACAACGTCCAGATTTTTCCTTCTTTAACTCGCATTAACCCACTGCCGTGAGCAACCTTCGTTTCAAAGGTGATCCAAGCGGTTAAGACGCCGTCATCAGCGCTCACTGTCTCAGCGGGGTCAAGTGCCCAATTTGTGGCCTCAATGAGCTTGCCTTGCCGCTCAAGCATAGCCAAGATTTGTGCTTTACCCTCAAGGGTTTTAATATTCCAGGTGAAAGAAACAAGATCACGCCAGTAACCATCGTCATGAAAAAGATCAGCGACTTGTTTATATTCAGACTTTGGTAGCGCCCGATTAAAGGTATCTAAAATCTGTTGAGCCTTAGTTTCATTGGTTGTGTCTAGCATGTTGTTCCCTCTTAGATATTTCTGGCTTGGTATGGGCACGAATCATTTCTAAATACAGAAAACTTCAAGTGCATTGTCGGTGTGACTTGATCAGTGGGTAAGGCAAGATGGTGTATTAATCAATGCGTGCTACGACTTTCAAATTAGCATGATGTTTAATGTTAATACAGTTCGGGACAACCCTAAGGAAATTAAAGTGGTTTGGTGAAAGCCGGCCAAGTGGTTCGCGGTGGTGAGTGCAGAGAATTTTACTGAAATCGAACTTCAGTAAAAAAATGGTAGGGCACCCTCATTGCTAAGCTAAATATTGATTTAAATCTAAAAAAAACGAATCTATCTACGGCATAAAAGTTGTTTAATGTAAATAGGTGCATACACAACACAAGGATACTTTACAGTAGGTAAAGTTTTTGATGATTATAATTATAATTATGAATTAAATAATTCACGTGTTTTTTTTGAAAAAATCAAGTAGTAGTAAAAAAATATTATTTTTTACATTTAAAAAAGCGCTCTTATGCAACTTCGACATCTTAGATCTTTTATACGAATAGCTAGAGACGGAAGTTTTTCACGTGCAGCTTTAACTCTTCACATCGCACAGCCAGCATTGAGTCAACATATTAGACAGCTAGAAGAAGAACTTGGAGTAATGCTTTTTATACGTCACGCTCGTGGTGTCACGTTAAGCCCTTCTGGCAATATGCTATTGCCAGAAGCAATAAAAATAATTGAGCAAGTTGCTTTAATTCAAGAGCAAATTATTACATTTTCAAAGTCTCAGCGAGCAGAGGTGCGGTTAGGGCTACCCACTAGCGTGGTAAGAATGTTTGGTAGGGCGATTTCTGAGGCTGTTGTGATTGATCAACCAGAGGTCATGCTTCAAATTGTTGAAGGCATGACGGGTTTTTTATGTGAGTGGCTTACAAAAGATGGCTTAGATATTGCGATTCTTTATGATGCAGTTTTTTATAAGAAACTGCCTTTAGGTCTTATTTTTAAGCCACTCATAAAAGAGGAGTTTTTCTTAATATCATCAGCTAGCTTCAAAATTTCAAATGAAGCAATACCCTTAAAAAGCATTCAATCAGTACCACTTGTCTTACCTAGAAAAATACATGCTATCAGGACGCTAATCGATGATTTTACAAAGTCAAACAACATAAAATTAAATGTTGTTACCGAAGTAGATTCTTTTCACATGCTCTTAGAATTAGTTCGTTCTGGGGGCTTTACACTAATGCCTGCAGTGGGAGTAGCCCAAGAGCTAGCTGAAGGGGTTGTTAAAATACAGAGAATTACCCCAAGCCCTTTTCGAACGCTCAATATTGTCTATTTTGAAAGATCACCTTCAATTGATGCAATGCACAAACTTGTTGAAACAATCTACTGGGTGGCAACTAAACTTTTATCTAATAGCCGTTTTGGTACACAAACCATAAAGTGAAATCTTATCGACGATACCCAGTTAGACGAATTGCTTATAGCTTGTATCAAAATAAAGTAATTGTTCTGTGTGTCAAACCCAATCACAATTAAATAATTATTTAAGGGGAAATCATGAAGACAGTATTAAGAGTGTTTTTGGGCATGAGCATAACTATAGCTTTAATCGCACCAATTCAGGCTCAGCAGGTGACATTGCGTTATGCAGGAACTTTACCTGTAACGCACCATTTGACGAAGGGTCAAAATATGTTTGCAAGCTTGGTTTCGAAGAAAACATCTGGAAACTTAGTGATAGAAGTATACCCAGCAGGTCAACTATTCAAGGCGCATGATATTCCATCTGCTGTAGCAACAGGTGCTTTAGATATTGGATTTAATCTTACCAACGTCTGGACAAAAGATGCGATATCAGAAATCAATGATGTTCCTTTTTTGTTTCGTGACGCTAAGCATGCTGAATTAGCTTGGGTCCCTTCAGGAAAGTTATTTTCGATATATTCACAAGTACTCGAAAAGCGACAGATGAAACCTCTTGGCGTAATGTTTTTTGGTTCACTGTTCGATATTTCAAGTCGAAAACCAATGTCGAATCCTGCAGATTTTGAAAAGCAGAAAATTCGTACATACGGTGCATTATCGTCGGAATCGATACGAGCGCTTGGCGGATCACCCACAACTATGGACCCCGGTGAAATGTATTTAGGTCTTCAAAATGGAACCATTGATGCAGCTATTACGGGCTTGACATCCATAGACAAACGCAAGCTCTGGGAGGCAGGTTCTTATGCAACTATTGCAAATGCTGCATTTGGTGTATTTGCAGTCAATATGAACCTGAAGAAATTTAATTCACTACCCAAAGAGTATCAAAATGCTTTAAAAGAAGCCTCTAACGAGGTATTTTTGTGGTCGGTAGATGAGTCTGCAAAAGAAGATAAAGCGAGCCTAGCATTTCTACAAAAAAATATTAACGTCACAGTACTAAGCCCTGAGCAAAAAAAGATTTGGGCTCAGCGTTTAGAACCAGTTATTAAAGGTTGGGAAAAAAGAGCCTCTGAAGAAGAGAAATCATTACGTTCTTGGATTCAAGGATTGTAGATCTGATTAAGGAAGTTCTGAGCAAGTGACTCTAAAAATAGAAACTTTGGTAAATATAATATATTACGAAATATTATGGCTGGTATTTAAGACTTATTCAGAACATGCTTGAATAAAATAATAAATACTTTAAAGATAGATATAAATTATGACCAAAAATATTTTTATTGAGATTGATAAATTAATTGGCAAACTTTCTCTTATGGCAATAGCTATTGCAGCAGTTGCTTTAGCCGTTATAGCAACATCAGTAATTTGGGAAGTATTTGCAAGATCAATTTTTCAACGACCCACCATCTGGGCAATGGAAATTTCAACCTACTCAATCACAATTGCAGGTTTTCTAAGTGCGGCTTATGTTCTGCGACAAAATGGACACTTAGAAATAAATTTGATTACGCAATTAATGTCAAAAAGAACAGTTCATTTGCTTGGAATTTTTACTGATTTCTTGGCTTTTTTATTCTGTTTAATAGTAGTTATTTATGGAACACAACTTGTTGAGATATCTTATTTAATTGGTTCCGTTTCAGTAAGTGAGCTTCGTGTTGATTTATGGATTCCTCAACTTGCCGTGCCAGTTGGTTTTGGACTGCTTGGGCTTGAATTTATTTGCCGTATTTTTGTGAGACTAGGTCTTGTTGATCGTGTTAATCAAGATACCTCGCCATTGTTGCATGGCTAAAAATCAGGTATTTAAATGTTAATTATTTTATTATTAGTAGCGCTTTTAATAGTGCTTGCTTCTGGAATACCCGTTGCAATCGGTCTTGGATTGGTCGGTTTAACAGCTTCATACATGCTTGATGGAAACGTCGCATTAATAACACTACCCCAAAGTTTATATTCTTCAAGCAACTCTTTTTTACTTACAGCAGTTCCTTTATTTATTCTAATGAGCGAAATTTTACGAAAGGCAGGTGTAACTGAAATACTATTCGAAACAGTTAATCGCTGGCTAGGACATCTACCTGGTGGATTGGGTATTTCTACAGTGGTTACTAGCGCAATCGGTGCAAGCATTACAGGTAGTTCAGTAGCTAATGCGGCAAGCATGGCGATTATTGCAGCACCACCAATGATTGAGCGAGGTTATGATAGAAAATTTACCTATGGGCTTATTGCCGCATCAGGTACTTTAGGAATTTTGATTCCGCCATCAATACCGATGCTACTTTTTGCAGCTATTACTGATGAAAGTGTTGGAAAACTATTTGTTGCAGGAGTTTTACCAGGATTATTACTTGTTTTAATGCTTTGTATTTATGTTGTTATTAAAGCAAAAAAAAGTGGGTCACATGGTTCATTGAAAAAAGCATCTTCTTTTGAAAGATGGCAGCAAACACGTAAAGCACTTCCAGCATTAATGCTTCCGATTGTAGTTGTCGGTGGTATTTATTTTGGATATTTTACTGCTACAGAAGCTGCTGGAATAGGCGTTTTTTACGCAATCATACTCGCCTTATTTGTTTATCGTAGCCTAAGCGTAAAAGATTTATTGCCAATATTAATTAGTAGTTTGAAGTCGACTAGTATGATTCTTCTGCTTATTGCAGGCTCGATGGTGGTTGGGCACGTGGTTACAACCTTACAAGTTGGGCAAGACCTCCTTAAATTTATTCAATCTTTTGATATGCCAGTTTGGATGTTTATTGTTTCTGTTATGGTTATGTTATTTATTTTAGGTTGTATTCTTGAGGTTATTTCAGTAATTTATATAATAGTACCAATTCTTTACCCTATATTAGTTATATTAAATATAGATCCAATTTGGTTTGCTGTTTTATTCATAGTTAACATGGAAATAGCACTCATTACGCCACCTGTTGGAATGGTGCTATATGTTATTACTGGCATAGTTAAACGACCAGTATCTGAAGTTATAAGTGGCACATTACCTTTTGTTTTGCTTTTATTCATATTTTTAACACTACTAATTTTGATTCCTTCAATTGTTACAACCCTTCCAAAAATTATTTAAAAATAATATAACTTTAATTTAACAGGAGAAATACCAATGGTTAGAAATTTAGAGTTTTTTTATAAACATAGCCTTGAACTGGTTGCTAAATGTGCAGAAAAAGGGGCTCAATGTTCTAGTGCTGAAGAAGCTTTATCAATTATTACACAAGCATGTTTAGATAATCTTGGTGATCGCGAGATTTCATCAGCTCCAGGTAATCTCAAAGAAGGTGAAAAAGACCAGTATGCATGTGGAAGTTTTTTTATACTACCAGACAGATCAAAGCAAATACTACTTGCACCACAGAACTATGGGCCAGAACAAAACTATATGGTAGTTGGTACAGATATAGGTCATCCAGGTTGGGTGGTTAAAAATCGTAAGCCGTTAATGCTTCGAAATACAGATGAACATGATTCTTTTGTCAAGATCTTAAAAACATTCCGCGCTGGTTCTGTTGTCTACGCACCAATTGAATGGAAAGGTATATTTCTAGGGCAGATAATCTGTGCAGGTCAAGCACGTAATGTGATGGATAAGCCTGATCTTGAGCTTTTAATAGCATTATCAAATCTAGCTGGAGTATTATGGGTTGCACATGGTGGTTTAACTGATGTAGAAAAATTTTAGTTTAGCAACAATAATATTATAAAATGCCCATTTAAATGGGCATTTTATAATTGATTTAAAGATTACTAAGTTAGATATTCCATCACCATTTTAGATAATAATCAGTCCATGGTTTTACTGCTTCAAAAGCAGATGCAGCTCTAAAAATATCAACTTCACAATTTATTTTAGAAACAAGCTGTAGGCCAATTGGTAGCCCTGTTTGAGTAAACCCAGCAGGTATTGAGGCAGCAGGTTGTCCTGTTAAATTAAATGGATAAGTGTAATAAACCCAAGAAACAATATTTCTATCAGTTAAATTCGGTGGAGTATTTAAGCCTACGTCAAAAGCAGCACAAGGTGTTGCTGGTGTAAGCAACAAATCAAAATCTTCAAAGAAAACCCTTACTTTCTCTCTAAAATCATATCTTTTAAAAACATTTGAGTAATACTCTTCTGATGTTTGACTTAAGGCATTATCTAAGACATTAGCAACAGCAGGATCTAATAATTCCCGTTTATCCCTTAATGTATCCTTTAAACGAACACCAACACCAGCATAAAACTCAGACATCCATAGTGCAACTGGATCATTTTCAAAAAAAGAATCTATTTCAATAATAATACACCCTAAATCTTCAAAGATCTTGACTGCTTTTTCTAGAGCAGTAATAACTTCAGGGTCAGGCTTTGCATAACCTAGTGTTTTGCTCCAAGCAATACGCATACCCTTAACAGGTTGATCACAAGCAGCTAAAAAGTCAGGTATTTGCTCAGACAAAGAAAAAGGGTCTCGCCTATCATGGCCACTAATAGCTTGAAGTAAAAGTGCGGCATCACGAACATTACGTGCTAGTGGACCCACATGCGCTAACGTTGGTGTTGCAGATACAGGAAAAATAGGAACACGACCGAATTGAGCTTTAATTCCAAAAATACCAGTTAGAGAGGCAGGTATTCGAATTGATCCGCCACCATCGGTAGCTAAAGCAACAGTTGTAATACCAGCAGCTACACTTGCAGCAGCGCCTGCACTTGAACCACCAGGTGTTTTTTTAAGATCCCATGGGTTATGCGTTACACCTGTTAAAGGAGAGTCACCAACCGCCTTACATCCAAATTCACTGGTGGTTGTTTTCCCTATTAAACATGCACCTGATTTAAAAATTCTTTCTACAGCGGGGGCATCGTAAAGCCCAATATTATCGGCTAATACTCTTGAGCCAGATGAAAAACGGACGTCTTTTACGGATATTAAATCTTTTACAGAGAGTGGAAGGCCATGCAATAAGCCAAGTGGTAGCCTATTCATTACCGCTTTTTCTGCATTCTTTGCCTGACGCATAGCAAGTTCAGGCGTAAAAGTGGCAAAACAATTAAGTTTTAACTCTAAGGATTCTGCTCGATCAAGGGTCTCTTGCATGAGTTCAACTGGCGATATTTCTTTTTTTGCAATAGCTTTAGTTATTTCTAGAGCAGACCTACCATTTGCAATACCAGTCATATTAAAAATCCTATATTTTAAATTGCTCCGGAAGCTCTACTAAAGTTTAGAGTTTTAGAGGCTACACAATCTTTAAATTTATTTGTTATTAGTTCTTTATCTAAACCTTTACCAATTAACACAAGCCTAGTTTCAGGTTTATTATTTGGCCATTTTTCAGCAAATACAAGAGGACTAAATATTTTTTGTACACCTTGAACAATAACTGGACGATCTTGATCAGTAAATTGCACAAGACCTTTCATTCTATATAAGTCATCACCATAAATTTGTACTAACTGAGCAAGCATTTCAATTAATTTATCATATGAAAGGGGGTTTTCATCTCTTAAAGAAATAGCTGAAATATCGTCTAAATGATTTGATGTATGACTGTCGCATATTTCACAAGACTCATCTAAAGTATGTTGATGATTATTGTGGTTATGGTGATCATGTTGGTTCAATAATTTTAAATCTATGGCGTCACTGCCTAGCCATGTTGAAATAGTATTTTCCTTTTGTATTGGATTAAACAAGCCCAAATCTAAAAGTTGGGTTGCTTTTAAATTGGCATAAGACGTGATTTCAATTGGACACAAAGGATTTAGTGATCTAATCTTTAAATATATTTGATTAAAATCATCTTGTGTAACTAAATCACGCTTATTTAAAATAATCTTATCTGAAATTGCTATTTGTTTTTTCGCTTCTATAGAATTAGAAATTTGAATCAAAACGTTTCTTAAGTCAACCATAGTAACTATGGCGTCCAATTGAAAAGTTAAACTTAAATTCATATCAGTAAAAAAGAGTTGGGCCAGCGGTGCTGGATCAGCCAAACCAGTCGTTTCAATAATAATTCTATCAAATGATATTTTCGGCTTCACCAAACCTAGCTTTTTTTTGTATAACGAATAAAGAGCACCAACTAGATCGTCTTTACCTTCACAGCAGATACAGCCATTAGAAAGTTCCATCATTTCTTCATCGCGACGAACGATTAAATCTCCATCAATACCAATTTCACCAAACTCGTTAACAATGACAGCAATCTGACCGCTATCAGGGTCGCTAAGAAGCCGATTGAGCATAGTTGTCTTCCCAGCACCCAAAAAACCTGTTAGAAGAGTTATAGGTACACGACGATCTTCATTGGTTTCAGACATCATTAATCCAAAACAGCCCAGGCTCGTACGGGTGAGCCACTGCCACTATCGATCTTGAGTGGTGGGCCATAAAACATATACTCGCCCTTTCCTATCAATTCCTCAAGATTGACTAACCATTCATAATGAGTGATGCCACGGTCTCTGCATACTCGATGGCTAGGAAATAAGTTATGCGAAGGTTTGTCGGTGGAGGGGCCTTCAACACCATGTAATTTCGAGCCGCGATCTGCTAACCAATGAGTTGCTGCAGCAGTTAACCCCCAATTGCTCCATACAACTTCAGGTTTAGGAAAGTATTTGTTATGTAAACCGCTGCACATTAATACAATATGGCCATCAATTTTTACACCCGCTTTTTTTTCAGCATCTTCTAAGTCTTGAACATCAACATCAGCTAAATCTTCAATATGACGCAAATCAAAACAAACACTTTTACCCATAAACATTTCTAAAGGCATTTTATCTACAGATAAACCATTGGGGCTTACATGGAAAAAGGCATCAACGTGTGTGCTGATATGATCAAGAGTCGAAATAAAAGTTGTTGCAAAAGTCATTGGATCTTCAGGTACGCCAAGTCCAAGTGCAGCAGACTTTTCGTGTGTCCAGTGAGGCGTAACAATTGGACGCTGAAAAAGTTTATGAGCTGGCATATTATCAGCTAAGGTTAAAGTGAGATCAACTATTCTAGACATATAAATACTCCTTTTTTTAAATTAAAATAAAAACTACTAATATAATTTATGCTTTTTTACCTAGATAAGCTTCCATTACTCGCGGATCAATCCGAAGTTCTTTTGAACTACCAGAAATCGTTATTTGCCCACCTTCCATAACATATGCCCGACTTGTAATTGCAAGTGCTTCTGTGGCTAATTGCTCTACCAATAAAATTGATAATCCTGATTTATTTAAATGTGTAAGTACGGGAAATAAAAATTGTAATATTTTAGGTGCTAAACCTAAAGATACTTCGTCAATCATTAATAATTTTGGCTTAGCTATAATTCCACGTGCAATAGCTAACATTTGCTGCTCACCACCAGAGAGAGAGCCTGCCATTTGATCTTTTCTCTCTTTTAAACGTGGGAAAAGTTCGTAAATTTCTTCTATGCTTGTATTTACTATGCTTCTTACTTGTAGGTAACCACCAAGCAATAAATTATCTTCTACAGATTGGTCAGCAAAAACATAGCGACCCTCTGGAACTAAAACTATCCCTTTTTTTACCATTTCGTGACTTGGTAAACCTTGAACTGATTTACCTTCAAGTAAAATACTTCCTTTTGAAGGCCGAACAACACCTGCAATTGCTTTAAGTGTTGAACTTTTGCCAGCGCCATTTGATCCTATAATGGAAATGAATTCACCTGGGTATACTTTTATTGAAACATTTCTAGTAGCTTCAACTCGACCATAAACAACTGACAAGTCGATGATTTCAAGCAGAGGTACTTTATTCATTAGTTACACCTGGAGAGCCAAAATAAGCTTCAATAACCGCAGGGTTTTCCTGTACTTGGCTTGGTGCGCCTGAGGCAATAACAATGCCATAATCGAGTACTGTTACAGTATTTGATAAAGCCATAATCATTTCTACATGGTGCTCTACTAGAACTATGGTTATATTTTTATCTGATAGAGAGATAATAAAACGTTTTAAATCTTCAATTTCTGAATGAGTTAAACCGGCAGCAGGTTCATCTAACATTAAAATCTTAGGTGAAATAGCTAATGCTCTTGCTATTTCAAGCCTTCGCTGATGTCCAAACGGTAAATTTCTAGCTTCTTCATCAGCATATTCGTCAAGACCAACATATCGTAGCAATGCCTTTGCAAGCTCGTGGAATTCTTTTTCTTCTTTAATAAAAGATGGCAGACGCATTAATGTTGCAATCAGACCGGTTTTATACTGGGTATGAAACCCAACTAAAACATTTTCTAATACCGTCATTTGACTAAAGAGTTCAGTGTTTTGAAAGGTTCGGGCTATTCCCATTTTTGCTAAAGAATGCATTGGTAAACCGACAATATTTTTTTCGTCAAAAAAGATAGTTCCACCGGTTGGCTTATACAGCCCAGATATGCAATTCAAAAATGTCGATTTACCAGCACCATTTGGTCCGATTATTGCATGTATGGAGCCAGATTTAATATCTTCAGTAATGTTATTGTTTGCAATTAAACCGCCAAATTTAACCGTCATTTTTTCTATACTTAGACTTGCATTATTTTTATCTTTATTTTGATTAATAAGCGCATCGACCAAGGGCTCTGTAGTTGGCCAAGGTTTTGAATTACAAACACGCTTTGGTTGAAATTTATTATACCAAAATATTATTGTTCCAACTATTCCTAGTGGCATTATAAAAATAACTAAAGTAAGTAAAGCGCCATATGCAAAGTACTGCCATACGCCAAACTTTTGAAATAACTCTGGAATATATGTTAATATGCTAGCCCCTATTAATGGACCTAAAACCGTTCCAGAACCACCTAAAATTACCATTAATAAATAACGTAACGAATCTAAAAAACGGAAGGTATCAGGGTTAACATAACTATTAAGATAAGCGTACAAAGCTCCCGCAACTCCAGTGAATATAGCAGCTAATGTAAAGGCTAATGTTCGTGCTGTTATTGGGTTAATGCCAATTGAACGAACTGCAATTTCACTTTGTGTTGCTGCTCTCATTGATCTGCCAAAGCGAGAGTTTTTAATATTGTAATGAGCAATAAATGCAATTAAGAAAATTGTTCCTATTAAATAGTAAAATGCTGTATCGTTTAACGAATGTCCAAATAATGCAATTTTTGGAATACTACTAATACCGGTTGTTCCACCAGTAACGCTAGACCATTCAATGGCAATATTTTCTACTACAATTCCAAAAGCAATAGTTATAACTGCTAAATAAACACCTTTGACACGTAATGTCGGGTAAGCAAGAATAACTCCAAAAATTCCAGTTATAAACATTGCAACCAACATAGACGGGATAAATTCAAAACCAAATCTAGTTGCAAGTATGGCGGCAGTGTAAGCCCCAATAGCTAATAAACCTGCTTGACCAAGACTAACTAGACCAGCTAAACCCACTACTAAATTAAGACCTAGTGCAACCACCGCATAGATCAATAAAAGCATTAGTACTCTAAGTTGATATGCATTATTAATAATGTTAGGGATAAGAATAATTGCTAAGAACAAGCATATCGTTAACCAAAAAATATAGGTGTTAAAAAATCGTTGGTTCATACTTTTACCATCTCTTTCTTACCAAATATTCCTTGCGGAAAAATGAACAATAATAAAATAATTACTGAGAAACCAATTGCCTCTCGGGCAGAGCTACTAATAAAGCCTTCAATAAATTTTTCCATTATTCCATAAACTAATCCCATAATAACGACGCCTCGAGCATTTGTAATACCTGCTATAATTGCTATAGCAAAACCTTTCAAACCTAGTAATAACCCCATTGTTGCAGAAGCTTGAACTATTGGGGCAATTAAGATGCCTATACCACCACCAAGTGCAGCAGCAATACCAAATGAAATAGCAGTCATAAGCTTTACGTTTATTCCCATTAGGCCAGCTGCCATTTGATTGTAAGCAACTGCTTTTATTGCTCTTCCAATTAAGGTTTTTTGATAAAATAGTTCTAAACAAAACAAAAAAGTTACTGCAAATATTGGTATTAATAATTCTTGTGGGTAAATACCAGCACCCAAAATAATTATTGGCTTTTCGATTAGAGGAGTTACTAGGGGTTTTGCAAATGAACCAAAGCTAATTGTTACGAAGCTTTCTAACATTATTCCAATTCCAATTGTTGATAGCATCCATCCGATTCCTGTTACTTCTTTAGTAAATGGTGCAACCGCAAACCGCTCAATCAGAACACCGTAAACTATACAAACAAATACAGCGATAGGCATCGATATTATTAACGGAATACCATACCCCACAAATATTACAGTTAGCACAGCACCTAGCATAACAACATCGCCGTAAGCAAAGTTTACCGCTCGACTGGCAGACCACATAATGCTAAAGCCTAAGCCAATGAGAGAGTAAATTGCCCCAATTGATATACCACTTAGAAAATATTGAACTATTGAGCTCATTAATGCTTCCAAATTAATATTTAAGTTGACTAAGCCATTTTTAATTTTAGTATTTAGACTTAGTCAACGAATACTCAAAAATAGTATTTATTTATATGGGGTTTCTGAGAGAGGTAATAATTTCCCATCGTGCCATGCTGAAATCTTATAATATTTTGGCAATATTGCATCATGACGTTCTTGCGTTTTTTCAAAGGCAGGTTGGTATTTAGCAACTAAACCATCATAATTAATTTCATAAAAAGCATCTCTTACTTTTGTTCTATCGAAACTACCTGCTTTTTCGATAGCCTGAGCAAGTATGTAGACCGCGTCGTATGAGTTTGCAATGCCGCTACCAAATTTGATATCTTGTGGTGTTTTCAAGTTGTATTTTGCTTGAAGTTTTTTCCAAACATCTTCACCTTTAGCATCAAGCTTTCCGGTCCAGATATAAGTCTGGAAGACTAAAACGCCATTTGCAAGTTTTCCAGCTATTTCGCCAAGGTTACCGGCAAGCCCCCATGCTGCTACGATATTATCTGGGCGATAGCTTATTTTATCCATGCCACGTAAAATCTGATTTCCTTCTCGATCAAGTGCCCAGATGATTACAGAATCAGCTCCAGCATTTTTAACTCTTAAAAGCTGGGGCGTCATATCTACATCGTTCCAGTTAAACGTTTCAAGAGCAACGAGATTTAACCCTTTGGCTTTCATTGCAGCCTCAACATCGGGTTTGCCACCATTACCCCAGCCTGTGTTCTCGTATAAAAGAGCAACTTTTTTATTCTTTGATCTTGAAACTGCTTGTTCTACAAGAAATTGAGCTACCCACTTGTCTTTTGCTGAAACCCTAAACATCCATTTATTTTGTCCGTTTTCCTGCTCAATAATCGCTGTTGCACCAGCAGTCGTGCCAACATACGGAATACCAACTTGTGCCACGGTATCTCGCATTGCTAGTTGTACGCCGCTGTGATACCCACCAAGCATCGCGATACAATTATCTGATAGTGCAATTCGCCTGACATTGTCGACCCCTTTAGGTGGCTGACCTGCGTCATCATATGCTTTCAATGAAAGTTTTTTTCCAAGAACCCCTCCCTTTGCATTAATTTCCGCAATTGCAATTTCGGCACCCATTGCAATTGCTTCTCCACCAAACGCAGCGGCACCTGTGAGTGGCAGTGAGGCTCCAATGCATGGGGAAGCTTGTTGAGCGAAAGAAGTAACTGATATAAGTGCGCTTGTAGCCAAAACCAATGTGTTTGTTAAAATATTTATTGAAAATGGATAAAGTTTATTGTGCTTGCTCATAAAACCTCCAGTGTGGGTGCCATCATTTAATGGTCCCTTTTAGATTACAACGATTTAATCTAAAACTGTGATAGTAATGGCTAAAGAAATATTCCATAATGTGGACTAAATGATATACCTTTATTGATGCGCTTTGGCACTGAAAAAGATCTAAATTTTTTTTAAAAACACATTATAAATGCATTAAAAATTTATTATTTTCAGTTGTATATTCAATATTTTCCTTTATCAGTGATCCAATTTTTTTTGACTCTTTTTTTAGTAAAGAAACTATATCTTCAAGCTCCTCTTGTGGAATGCTTGGAGCTGGTACGGTGACGCTTATTGCGCCCAGAATATTTCCTGATGAATCATAAAGTGGAACAGCAGCTCCACTATGACCTGTCAAAAGACTCTCATCGTGATAAGCAAAACCTTGCGCCTGACAAAGCTTGACCCTATCTAGAAGGGTCTTGATATTCATATCTGCGAAACTTCTTAAACGCAGCGTATTTTTTTTTACAATATCTGATATCTCATCATCCTTAAGCAGCATTAGCAAAGCTAAGCTTCCAGCGCCGATGCCTAGCGGCCTATGAACGCCGATCTGAAGAGCTGGCAATTTAAAATTCAATCCCTTCGATCGTGCAATTGAAAGTGCATCAACGCCGCTTCTAATAGTCAGAAATGAAACGTGTTTAGTCTTGCGTGCTATTCTTTCAAGAGACGGCTGACAAAGTTCTCTTAATTTGAATTGAGGTGACGCAGTTAGTCCAAGCTCAAAAATAACGTGTCCTAAAAAATACTTGTGGCAATTCGGGGGTCGCATCACCCATCCTTCAATAATCAGACAACTCAAAATTCTAAAAACTGTTGGACGAGATAAATTAAGCTTAGTTGCTATATCAACTAAGCGTGAACCTTCCACGTTACTTGCAGCAATAGCATTAATAATTTTTGTAGTTCTTTCAATACTTTGAGTTCCTGCACAGCCTTGATCATTTATTTTATCTCTACTCATCATTGACAAGTCCTTTGGTCTTAAGTCATTGTGTATCACAGGTCTTTTTCGCAATTGGTCCAGGATCTTCAATTAAGCGACTTATTATTTAGAAAAACGGTTCAAAACTTATACGTTCTCATTGAAATACGTTTATGTGTAATCGTCTGTCAAAGATGGAATAGCTCTAAATTCATGCGCAAAAAATTGACTAATTAATTTACTGATAATACAAGCTTGTTTGTTTATCAATGTGATATTTGGCTTTCAAGCTATCATGATGGTTCACGTGATAATACTCCGGGACAACCCTAATAAAATTAAAGTGATTTGGTGAAAGGTTTTGCTAATGGGTTTACGCGTACATCCATAAAGGTGCAATATGACACATACTCAACTTTTCCGAAATGGCAATTCACAAGCCGTGCGCATTCCTTTTGAGCTGGCTTTCATGCCTGCCCCAACTTGAAGGTAGAAAACTGGGTGAGTACTCATTGATCGAAATGCTCGGCAAACCCCGCCGTACAAGGTGGGAAAGTAGCGTGGCAAGAAATCGTCAGCCGATCAATATACAAGCGCATGTAACAACTGGATTAAAGCTTGACTTTTTGTATGTACAGTTTAATACTACATATAAAATAAGCTTTTATCGATAAAATTAAGCTTGTGACTTTTAACCTTTATAGCAAATTAGATGTTGGCCATTTTGATAGCGACATTATTGCCGTTTGTTAAGAGAGTGTAGGACTAGGTTTCAAAACGTCTAAGCGTTTAGAAGTTGAAGAGCTGATGCGGTTGGAAATCACGAATCTTGGTGCATTAGAAATCTTGATGGCTTTAAATAGTTAGACTTTTAAATAGTTAAATCTTGAAAATAGATCGTGTCCATTTATAGTGGACCCGGGATTTGAGACACTAGTTTAAGCTGTAGCCCTGAATCAAAAGGGTTACCTAAAATGAGTCAAGTCAAGAAGCGTCAGATCCACAGTTCTGAGTTCAAAGCCAAAGTTGGCTTGGAAGCCATCCGAGGCGTGAAGACCATTAATGAGATCGCCCAAGAGTTTGGTCTGCACCCCGTGCAAGTCAGTCAGTATAAGAAGATGATCTTGGATCAGGCAGGGCAGTTATTTGAGGGTAAACGCGGTCCAAAGCCCGTGAGCGAGC
>Ga0209390_10001115_pt1 | contig 53120 bp, 62 predicted proteins | sample BON01_FD_187212 | JGI IMG/M metagenome (GOLD analysis project Ga0209390, IMG submission 187212) | Freshwater microbial communities from Lake Bonney liftoff mats and glacier meltwater in Antarctica - BON-01 (SPAdes) (version 2) | ecosystem: Environmental > Aquatic > Freshwater > Ice > Glacier...
GACTTCAGAGTTCATGTCAGTCGTAACTGAGTACGAATCGCCCGGTTTGTTTAGGCCAAAGTGCTTTTCCCTACAGCCACATACAATCAGACATCACAAATAAAATAACCGTGCGGGGGGGGGGGACAAAATACGCGTGACTGGCGATTTTCCTTGGTAGGAAAAATCAGTTCGCTTGCTAACGACAAACAACCAAACCAGCAAAAAATATGAAAATGACCAAATCAATGAAAACCAATAAATTACGCGCGTCTCTGATCGCCTCGATCCTCATCACTGCCCTCGCACCAACTCTCGCCCAGGGAGCGGCGACGATCAACGAAGGCTTTACCTATCCTGATGCCGACACATCGCTCACCGGCAACCCCGGCGGCACCGGCCTTTCTGGAAACTGGAGTGCAGGCGGAACGTTTTCAGAAGGCTCGGGAAAGACATACGGTTCCCTTGTGACTTCTGGCGGCTCCACGTCGATCCCTGGCGGTTGGACCAATGCGAACATTGCCGTGACGACCGGTGCCCCACTCACAGCGTTGCTTGCCGATAACGGCGAAATGTGGTTCAGTGCCCTAGATACCCTTGATACAACCGTCTCGGCCGACCAACGTTTCTACATGGCCTTGACCGAAGCTCCCAATAGCGGCAACAACGGCAGCTTGGGAACTGGAGGCACAGGGATCGGTTTCGGCTTAGCGTCTAACGAAGTCTTCTACGCCAATGTCTGGGAAACCAATTCCTGGGGTAACAACCTCCAGAACACTTCTACCGGTGGCACTGTAGAAAACGGCCAAACCCCGAATTCCGATAGAGATTACTTTGTCGTAGGGCGTGTGCAGTGGGGTGCAAACGCCGCTGCCAATGACACGGTGACCCTCTATCTTCCGGGGACAAATCTTGTTCTTGGGTCGGCCGTGGCAAGCGCCACGGGCATTGTGAATCAAGCAAACTTTGACAACCTCGCATTGCAGAATCTGCGCACGGGCGCGGTGATCGATGAAATCCGCTTCGGCGCGACTTATGCCGATGTATCACCAGTCCCAGAGCCTACCAGCACCGCCCTTCTCGGCCTCGGTGGACTAGCCCTCATCCTCCGCCGCCGCCGCAAGTAATCCGGCCTGGGAGAACCAAGCATCCTTCCTACCCCTCTCCCCATCACCGGGGGGCGGGGTTTTTCTACGCGAAACCTCAATCTTAACGGAATACACCAAATAGAACCTACTTTTTCCATGGAAGCGAAGCTTTTCAAGAACGGCCAAAGCCAAGCGGTGAGGCTGCCCAATAAATTCCGGTTTGAGGGGAAAGCCGTATCGATCCAGAAGATCGGCGATTCGGTGGTTTTGAGCCCGCTCCAGGATACCTGGGATTCCTTTTTTTGAGGCGGCTGCGGATTTTTCCCCGGACTTCATGGAGGAGCGTGGACAGGAAGCGCAGCCGGATCGGGAGGGATTTTGAAAATCCTGCTCGATACGAATATCTACATCTACATCATGGATCGCCGCCCACCGCATGTGGTCGGACGCTCTTCATGTCAAATTGCTTCATGTCAAATTGCCAGGCAATTAGACGGAATTTTTATTGTGGTTTGAATTTGGGGTGGTATATATGGAGATATGAGCATTAACTCAAGGCGGAGGTGGATACCGGAATGGGCGGATTCGGAGACGAAGCCTGCAATTTTTCACTGCATTAGCAGGGTGGTTGATCGGAAATTTCGGTTCCTTGATGAGGAGCGCGAAGCTTTTCGGATGTTCCTGCGGATGATGGAGAATTTCTCGGGGTGTCGGGTTCTTTCCTACTGTGTGATGTCGAATCATTTCCACCTCTTGGTGGAGATTCCACCCCTGCCAGAGGGTGGACTCACGGATGCGGAGTTACTGCGGCGGTTGAGGGTTTTCTACGGGGAGGATTTCGTGAAATTCGTTGCAGATGAGCTGCTTGCTGCGCGGACGGAGGGTATTGTGGAAGGCGGAAATCCGGAGCGGGTGGCGGAGATTCATGCCCGTTACACTTACAGGATGCACAGCTTGAGCGAGTTTATGAAGACGCTGCTGCAGCGCTTTACCCGCTGGTTCAACCGAACCCACGAGCGGACAGGGACACTTTGGGAAGAACGGTTCAAGAGCGTGATCGTTGAGAGCGGGACCGCGGCGAGGACGATAGCGGCGTATATCGATTTGAATCCCGTTAGGGCGGGGATGGTGGAGGATCCGGCGGATTATCGCTGGAGTAGCTATGGGGAGGCGGTTGGTGGCGGTCAGAGAGGAAATGGGAAGAAGGCCCGGGAAGGGTTGGTTCGTGCGATTGCCTCGGATACGGAAGTGGGCTTTGATGCGAGTGGCTGGAAAGATGCCTCGCGTCGGCATCGTAGGCTGATGGGGCTCGCCTTGGAGCGGAAACCGCTCAGTGCAAAGGTTGGACTTCCCGGGAAAATGAAGATTTCGAAGAACGACGCGGAGGCTTTGGAAAGTGGAGATAATCAAACGATCCTACCGGAGTTGGGTATGGCAAAGATGCTGCGCTGCCGGGTGCGGTATTTTACGGACGGGGCGGTGATTGGGAGCAGGGGATTTGTGGATGAGGCGTTTAGGGGGGCGAGGGATCGATTTTCCGAGAAACGGAAGGATGGTGCGCGGGCGATGCGAGGAAGCGCGAAGGCGGCTTCTGGAACGCTGTGGAGTATGCGGGCTCTGCGGGTGGATATTGAGTAACTGGGGTTGAGGGTCGGCGTTCCAGAATTCGAGACTGCATAATTAGAACGGTGTGGCATTAAAACAAGAAACTGGCTGGCATACTTTTGGCGAACTGGATTGCTGAGGAGGGCTCGCGTTCTGGAGAACGCGGCTCCGTGCTTTGGATCAAACTTCTCGGAAGACGAAGGCTAGGAGCGGGATAAATGAGGCGGAGGCATTGGCTGTTGAGAAAGAAAGAAGGGGGGGCGACTGGAAGTCACCGCTACCTGTTGGAGTTGAAAATGGCGAAAATACAGCGATCGCCAGGTGAAGGGGCTTTGTGGGAGAGAAATTTGCGTTTGGAATCGGGGTTGGTGAATTGCTTCGAATGGGTTGCGAAGCTCGGAATTATTCCTTAAAAGTCCAGCCGGATGATGGAAGAAAAGCTGAAACTGCCGGAGCATTATGAGATCGAGCGTGAGCTGCGTGAGCAACTTGGCGCGAGGCCGGGACATCAGAGATGTGTGGTTGGTGTGGAGGAGCTGCTTTTAGTTCTCCACGAAGTCCCAAAGGCAGGTGTTCCGGAGCGAGAGGCGATCTTCTTCTGGCGGAGGAGAGATGGGCGCTGGCTGCAGCCGGGAGGGCCGGGGCTTGATGAGTTGGACGCGCTCTTGGAGCGGTATACGAAGGCAATCGATAACAACGAGGAGGAGTTGGAGACCACCGAATCCACGGAGAAGGTATTCGGGATTTTGCGGCATGCGGGGCCGTTGGCCCGGAGTACGCGGCACATCGTGCAGGCGCTTGAACAGGCGCTCGTTCAGGAGCCGGAGGATAGGGAGATCAGGGATTTTCGGGACCGTGCGCGCGAGTTGGAGCGGGCTTCAGAGCTATTGCAGAGCGACGCGCGGGAGACATTGGGTTTCTGGCAGGCGCAGGCCTCCGAGGAGCACGCAAAGGCATCCGAAAGACTCGGGAAGATCCTTTTTAAACTAAACCTGGTGACGGGTTTTTTCCTCCCGCTGGTCGCGCTCGGCGGACTCTTTGGGATGAATGTGGATCTGCCGGAGTTCGTGAGAGGTTTGTTTTGGTGGATCATTTGTGGGGGGATCGTTGTCGGGGGGCTGTTGCTCTGGTATGTGGCTCATGAGCGCGAGTGAATGACGGAGGAAGCGGGTTGCAAATCCATCTGGCGAATCTATGGTCGCGACATGTCGAGCGAAACAAAACCAAAGATCACCGCGTATTTGAAAACTTTCTGTGGATGGAGTGAGGGCGTCCGCGCGATCATGCGGAAGTATGATCTTCTCTATGAGGAGAAGGATATCATCAAGAATCCCGCTTTCCGTTGGGAAATGGAACAGCGTAGTGGTCAACCGCTGTCCCCTTGCGTGGAGGTCAATGGGGAGATGTTGCCGGATGTGAGTGGCGAGGAAGTGGAGGCATGGTTGCTTGAAAACGGGGTTGTCACAGGGAACTCTGAAGCCGCGGACGCGCCGATCGATTCCGCCTGCACGGACGAGCAGCACGAAGCCATGGCTGCCGGAAAGCTTCCGGTTCCTGGAAAGATTCGCTTTTTTGATTGAAGAAGTCTTGGGGGAATAACCGCACCCGCCATTAAATTTGACAGACAAGCCGTTTGTTGCGGGGCATTCTCTTAACAACAGAATGTGCAGCTTATCCAAAATCTGGAAGGAGTGGCTGGCCGGGAACGGTCCGCGGCTGCTTCTCTTTGCGCGCGGTTGGGGGAAGACCCGCGAGGACGCGGAGGATCTTGTGCAGGAGGCGGTATTGAAAATGTGGCATTACCAGCAGGAGGAAAACCGCGGCGGAGGGCCACCGGATCTGCCTTTGGTCTTCTCGACGATACGTTTCGCGGGCCTGATGCTGCACCGCTCGGAGAAGCGCCGCAAAAAGCGTGAAGAGTCGATTGTTTACCTCAATGATTTCCAGGATGTATGGCTGGATCCTGTGGTTGAGGAGGATGAGGAGGCGGTGCTGTTGCGCGATGCGGTGCAGGGTCTGAGCGTTAAATTGCGGGAAGTTGTAGTGATGAAGACTTGGGGCGGGCTGACTTTTGCTCAGATTTCCGAGATGCTGGCGATTTCGCCAAACACAGCGGCATCGCGTTATCGTTACGCTCTCGAGCAATTGGCGCAGAGCATGAAAAAAGTGAAGGAGGATCGTTGTGCGGAGGCTTGAAACTGCGGATGATATTGAGAAGGCGCTTCTAGGTTTGATGCCTGTGGCGCTGAGTGACCGTGCGACCGAGGAGATTGAGGGCGTGATTGACGAGCTTTCTGGGGAGGTCTCTGGGAAATCGGCAAAATTCGTCAATTGGCCGGCGCTCACGGGAGTGGCTGCGGCGATCGCAGTTGGTTTGGTGGTCTTTTTTCCTGATCCTGAAGTAGCTAAGGACTCTGCGAATTCGAACGTTTCCCAAGCTGACGGCGAGGTGCCGGAGATGGTTTTCTTGGCCGAAAGCGATCGGGTGGAAGGTGTTGAAGACGAAGGGCTGTTTGTTGATACAGGTGGTTCAGCAGTGAGAAAGCTTCGTGTCAGGGTGGTTGTGGAAAGCAGGCTCCGTGATGAGGAGACGGGTTTTGTGGTGATGCTGACCGAGCCCCGCGATGAGTTCTACATGGTGCCGGTAAGTGAATTCTGAAATGCAAATCGTTTTCCATATGGCAACCAGTCTTTTTTTGAGCGGAGCGATTTGCTCCGGTCAGGAGGCGGAGCCGGTGATTGTTACGAAGCAGCCGTCGGTTGGCGGTGAAGTAGTAGTTACCGGAAAGTTGTTGGTTGTCGGTGATGCGCGATTGGGTCTCACAGTTTCAAAGCCGAACGAAACGACTACCACGCAGCTGCCAAGTCTGCCTCCGGGGATCGGGTTTGTGGTAAGCGAGCTTGAAAAGGGTGGTCCGGCGGACAAGGCAGGGATTCTCAAGAACGACCTGTTGTGGAAGATGAACGAGCAGATGCTTGTCAACGAAGGGCAGCTCGCGATCTTGCTGCGGCTTTCGATGCCGGGTGAAGAGGCGGTCCTGTCGGTTTTCCGAGAGGGGAAAGCCCGCGAGGTTAAAGTCACCCTCGGCGAGAGCAAGGTGGAGGATGGTGCTTTAATCCGGGGTATGCTCAACGATTCTGTGATGCGCAGGGGGGACGGTGCAGTTCGGATCGTGAACGTCGAGCAACAGAAGGCAGCGCTTTCTAACGAGAATGGGACTGCTGAGGTATACCGTGTCGAGGGCGGGGATGCGGTTCGGATCGTCGATACCGAGGGAAAACTTATTTTCGAAGGGGTTGTGAGCGGGCGCCCCGAGCTTTCGATGGTGCCGGAAGTTTGGAGACGTCAGGTTAGCGCTTTACGGCGAGGTTTGGAGCACGCACTGAGTGCTAAAGCCGCTCCGATGCGCCAGCCCAGGCCACGAATTGTCCCTCCGCCACGGCAGGTGGGGAAGTAAGAGGGAGGGGCACGCGCGTCTGATTAGATCTTCACATTGGCGATTTTCAGCACCCGGGTGAAATGCTTTTTCCTGACGGGCGTGATGGAGAGACGGGTGCCTTTTTGGCAGACGAGCATCTCGGAGAGGATATTGTCGGACTTTAGATTTTCGAGAGGAATGAGTTCGTCGAAGGTGGCGATGTGCTCAAAATCGACGAGATACCAGCGGGGTTTTTCCTCGGTGGCTTTGGGGTCGAAATACTCGCCATTTTCTTCGAACTGGGTCGGGTCCGGGTAGGAGGCGGAGGCGACTTTTGCGACACCGGCGATGCCAGGTGGCTTGGCGTTGGAGTGATAGAAAAGGGCGAGGTCACCGACTTTCATGTCGCGCCACATGAAGTTGCGCGCTTGGTAATTCCGGACGCCGGACCAAGGTTCCTGATCGACCTTTTCAAGGTCTTTGATGGAGAAGACGTCGGGTTCGGATTTGATCAACCAAGGCATGAATACTAAAATTTCAAAATTCAACTCTCAAGGAAGACAAGTTATTCGGAGGACTGGCTTCACGAAGCAAGGGTGGATTTGATTGCAGGAAGCGAAAGGTGTTCGGGGCCGAGTTCTAGGCCGGCGAGGGAGCGGAGGTCGGACTCGATGGCTTCTAGGACGTCGAGTTCGGGTTTGAAGTCGGCGGCGTGGTAGGAAGAGCGAACCAAAGGCCCGGATGCACAGTGGCGGAAGCCTTTTGCCAACGCGATCTGTTTGTATTCTTCGAACTGGTCGGGGTGGATGTATTCGACGACGGGAAGGTGTTTCGGAGTTGGTCTGAGGTATTGGCCGAGGGTGAGGACGGTGACGTCGTGGGCGAGGAGGTCGTCCATGGCTTGGAGAACTTCTTCCTTTCGCTCGCCAAGGCCGAGCATCAGGCCGGATTTTGTGGCGACGTGGCCGTTGACCATCTGTTTTGCCTTTTTCAAGACGGTAAGAGAGCGTTGGTATTTCGCACGGGAACGGACGAGCGGGGTGAGGCGTTCGACGGTTTCGAGGTTGTGGTTGAAGATGTGGGGGCGGGCGTCCATGACGAGTTGGAGGGCCCAGTCGCGGTCGTTGAAATCGGGGACGAGGACTTCGATGATGATGCCGGGATTGACCTCGCGGACGGTGCGGATGGTTTCGCGGAAATGCTCGGCTCCACCGTCTTTAAGGTCGTCGCGGGCGACGGCGGTGATAACGATGTGCTTGAGGTTCATGCGGCTGGTGGCTTCGGCGATGCGGGCTGGTTCATCGGATTCGAGGGCGTCAGGTCTGGCGGTTTTTACGGCGCAGAAGCCGCAGGCGCGGGTGCACTTGTCACCGGCGATCATGAAAGTGGCGGTGCCTTGGCCCCAGCATTCCCAACGGTTGGGGCATTGGGCCTCCTCGCAGACGGTCACCAGCTTGAGATCTGTGATCAGGGATTTGGTGGACCAGAACGCAGGGTTATTGGGGAGGCGTACTTTGATCCAATCGGGTTTTTTATCCCGGTGGAGGGTGGGATCCATCTTCATTTTCGGGCCGCAGGCTGACATGCGGGGAACCTTAGATTTTAAACTTTAAACTTCAAGGAAGAGTTGAGGATTGATGAATTCCCTGAGCGGTAAAGAATCGCCGTTGTGAAGAACGCTGCTTTGGGATTTTTTGATTCGGGTGTGGGAGGGCTGACCGTGGTGCGGGCGGTGCAGGATCTGTTGCCTGGGGAGGATTTGATCTATTTGGGAGATACGGCGCGTTTGCCTTATGGTTCCAAGAGTCCCGAAACGATACGCCAGTTCGCGGAGGAGGATGTGAATTTCCTGCTTTCGAAAGGGGTTAAGGCGATTGTGGTGGCTTGCAATACGGCGACGGCGCACGCGTTGCCGAAGTTTTGGGAGAGCTGTCCGGTGCCGATCATGGGGGTGATCGAGCCGGGGGTCGAAGCGGTGCTGGCGGACAAGGATGCGGAACGGATCGGGATCATCGCGACGCGAGGGACGATTCAATCCCATGCTTACCAGCATGCGCTGGCGACGCGGAAGCGAGGCCTGATGATCCACGGGATCGCAACGCCGCTGTTGGTGCCTCTCATTGAGGAGGACTGGATTTCCGAGGAGGTGACCAAGGATGTGTTGCGGAAATACCTCGATCCGTTAATCGCGAAGGGGATCGATACCTTGATGCTGGCCTGTACGCATTATCCGCTGCTGGTGCCGGTGCTGCGTGAAATTTTACCCGCCGATGTGCGGTTGGTGGATTCCGCGACGACATGCGCGGAGCAGTTGAAGGAAATGCTTGAGGCGAAGGATCTTCTCAATCCGAAAAGTGACAGCGGTAAATTGGAGATTTTTTTGACTGACCTTTCGGAGCAGTTCGAGGATTTGGCGAAGAGGTTTCTGAATCGGTCGACGGGGAAGGTGCGGCGGGCGGTGCTGGGATAATCCGATCCCGAATGCGGATGGTGCGCTCTAGGGAGACTTTCTGAACCTGAAACTTGAGGTTGCTCTCTGTGGCGTGTAAGCACCTTGTGGTCGCTGAGTCGCCATAAGCATGAAACAAGCCCTCAGTTACAATTGCCCCTTTTTGCGATCGGGAGGTTCGAGTGGGAAAGCCATGTAAAACTTGCGCAAATAAAAACAAACCCGCCAAGGAGAAGGCCAAGCGGTCATGGGAGCAGGATAAAATGTATGATGGCCTGGATCTTCCGGACGATGATTTTGATTACGATGAGTTTGTTGCCAGAGAATTCGGCCACTTGCCGCACAAGAAGACCGGTGTCAAATGGTACTGGTGGCTGCTTGGGGTGGTCATTCTGATGCTAATGGCACTTGGTTTTATCTTCTAGGCGTAAGGGGGGTGGCGATGATCAAACCCCAAGTTCCACTGAGTGTCACGCGGGGCTATCGATCTTTTGTCTCTCTGTGGCTGGCGAGATCCAGCCAGGGCTTGAAATCCTGCGGAGGAGGGGCGGTGAAGTGGAGCTTTCCCCGGGAAACCGGGTGCTCGAAGGAGAGCTGCCAGGCGTGGAGCATGAGGCGGGGGGTGGGGAGTTCGTGTTTTTTCCCGTAGATGGGATCGCCGAGGATGGGGGTTCCGATGTGGTGGAGGTGGACGCGGATCTGGTGGGTGCGGCCGGTGTGGAGGTGGCAGCGGACGAGGGCGGTTTTTGTCGCGAGATCGGTGGCGAGGATTTCGTAATCGGTGATCGCGGTCTTGCCAGCGGGCGGGGTGATGACCGCCATTTTCTGGCGGTTGACGGGATGGCGGCCGATGTGGGTGAAGATGGTGTCTTTGTCCTTTAACGGGATGCCGTGGGTGACGGCGAGGTAGAGCTTTTCCATGGTGGAGCGCTCGGAAAACTGGGTGGTGAGGGACTGGTGGGCGATGTCGGTTTTGGCGACGACGAGACAGCCAGAGGTGTCTTTGTCGAGGCGGTGGACGATGCCGGGCCGCTCGACACCGCCGATGCCGGAGAGCTTGCCCTTGCAGTGATGGAGGAGGGCGTTGACGAGTGTGCCGTCGGGGTTTCCCGGGGCTGGGTGGACGACCATGCCGTGCGCCTTATGGAGGACAAGGAGGTGCTCGTCTTCGAAAATAATGTCGAGCGGGATGTCCTGCGGGGCGGCGATGTCCGGGACGGCTTCGGGGATGACGACGGAGATTGAGTCGTCCTTTTTTACTGAATCCCTGGGTTTTGCGGGTTTGCCGTTGACGAGGATGTATTGCTCGCGGATCAGCGTCTGGATGCGGGAGCGGGAGAGGTCCTCCAGCTTTGTGGCGAGGTAGGCGTCGAGGCGGTCATGAGCGCCTTCTGCTAAAATTTTAAAACTCAAAGCTTAATGATCGGGGACGATGGAAAAGCGGCGACCGAAGGTCACCGTTACCCGGGGGATGCGGTCTGGATGAGAACTTCGATGATGGTCTGGACGTGTCCAGGGGGGAGGGATTCGGGGACCAAGGTGCCCAGGACGATACGTCCGTAGGGAGTCTCGCAGGGGATGACTTCGAGGACGGAGGATGGCCCAATTTTGACGTGAATATTACTGGAGCCGCGTGATGCCAGGGCGAAGTTGCGGGCCATGAAGTGGAACCGCCCGTGGCCGCTTTCGTCGAAAATGACTTTTCCTTCGCGGTCGAGGATGAAGATGTCTCTGGCGTTGAAATTTTTTGCCAGCCAGTCCCGGAAAATATGGATGCGTTCTTTGAAGCGGGTCTGCGAAGGAGATGCGGGTGTAGGCTCGGGTGATTCTTTGGGAGGGCTCTCCGCTGGGACGACTTTCGCAGGAACCATGGATTCGGCTGCTACTGGTTGGATTTGCGATTTGGGGGTGGGGCTTTCGGTTTCGCGGTTCGCGGGGATTTTCTCTGAGGTTGGGGCGGGGGCTGCGGCAGTGGAATGCAGGTTTCCCGTTTCGGTGAAGCCGACGAAAGAAGAGTCGAAACCTGGATCTACGGAGGAAATTCGGGCCGGTGCGACGGGGCGAAGCAACTGCTCGGCGAGGTGCCGGACCTCGGAAGGGTCCAACCATGGATTAATCGCATCCATCACTGGGCTTGGAAAGACTGTTGGCGCCGCGCTCTGGCGAGCTTTGACTCAATTTCGGAACGGATGGAATCGAAGACGATTTGTGCGCCTTCGCTGCCTTCAAGGACTCCAACTGGAAGGCCTTTGGCGCTTGCACGGACGAAGATATCGTCGCGTGGGACGAATGTTTTGAAGAGCATTTCCTCAGGAAGGAGTTCGCGCAGTGCGGAGGCAGCTTCGGTGCTTTCGGCGAGATCGCGTTGGAGTAAGGTGAGGCATACACCGAGCACGTTGAGGCGGGGATTGATGATGCGCAGGCGGTTCAATCCTATCAACAGTTTCGGGACCGAGCGGATACCCAGCGGTTCCGCCTGCTGGGGAATGACCAAGGCATCAGAGGCAGCGATAATATCGTTGGTGACGCCAAAAAGCCCAGCTGCGGTGTCCATCAGGCAGATGTCGTAGTTTCGGGAGGAAGCATTTCTGAGGAACGTGCGTATTCTTGCGAGGTGCGAGCCGGAGGATCCGTCGCTAGCCTCGTAGTCGCTGGCTTGGCCGGCGGCGACGAGTGAGAAAGTTTCGAGCCTTGTAGGGACGATCAGGCGCTCCATAGGGATTCCGGGATCGGCTAGAAAATCGTAGAAGCCGGGCAAGAGGCGGGACTGCCGTGTGAGCGACAAGCCGACAGAGCCTTGAGGATCGGTATCCACAAGTAGGGTATTGTGTCCGGCCCTTGCGAAGGCATGGGCTAGGTTAATGGCGAGGGTGGTTTTACCCACACCTCCTTTTTGGCTTGAGATGGCGATACTGATCACGCGGCGGAAGATTTCTCGTTGCCGGAGGGTAACCTTCGGTAGACGTAGCGGAAGTCTTTTCTTCTACCTTGGCAAAGCGAGATTAATCCGGAAGAATCCACCCAACAGCGAGTGAATAGGCGAAAGAAAATATACAGAGTGTTTGTCGGATGGATGATGTCCGGATTCGTATTCGTGGCCGGATGCGGTGACAAGGGAGAGGTCTTCGAAGTTCCGGAGGAGAATCAATGGGAGAATCTGGTCGAGATCGATATCAAGGCTAACCGACTGGAGGGTCTGCCGGGAGAGGTTTATCGAGACCAGGCAGATTCCCGGATCAAGTGGCAACCGTGGACTGAGGGTTCTCTGAAGCTCGCCAAGAATTCGGGAAGACTCGTGCTCGCTCTGATCGTCATGCCGCAGCAGCCGTCTTTCAAAGAGCTCTTGTCCAAGTTATCGAAAAGCGAAATTGTGGTGGAGCAGATCAATGCTTCCTATATTCCGGTATTGATTGATGGCGATGCGGCGAGGGAAATAGGCATTCTCACGGCGGACCTTTGTGCGGAGATAGGTAGCGGTTTGCAATTGCCTTTGGTGGTTTGGATGACTCCGGATGCTAACCCGGTTGCTTGGATTCCGCTGCCCGCTACCAACCTTCAATCCATCGAGGAGGAGTTTCTACAATCACACTCCATGGTTTCGCGGATGTGGATGGAGGACGAAGGGTATGTGAATTCGAACAGTATGATCGATCAGAAAAACCGTCGCAAGCGGATGGTCGAGCGAAGGGGAAGTACGGAGGTGAGTGTTGAACCGGCCGCCGATGCGGTGCGCGCGCTGCGCCAGCTCACCTCGCTCTACGATCCCCTTTCGAGAACTTTTGATGAAGCGGGAGGGCTGTTTCCTGCCGGGTCATTGGAATTGCTGTCTCTTGGTGCACGGATGGAGGCTATACCTGAGGATATCCGCGAGCGATCGCGAACGATTCTGGAATTTCTTTTGGTCGATTTGATCCAGAGTCCGATGTTTGATGCGCTGGATGGCGGGGTGTTCAGTTCCCGGCAGGGATTGTCTTGGGAGTTGCCGGGATTTTACCGTGATTGCACGACCCAAGCACGTGTGGCCACGAGTCTATTGGATGCATACGGCGTCACCAATGATCAGGAGGTTCTGGATGCAGCACTAGGAGTTTTGAAGTTTGCCGAGGAGAGGTTCAGGACTGCGGAAGGTCTATTCTGCCTCGGTTCCGAATCTGGGGGCACAACGGAATCGTGGCTGTGGCGCATGGAGGAGGTGAGGGAAGTTCTTACGGAGAAGGAACTGGTTTTTTGGGTTTTGGCCACGGGAATGAAAGATATGGGAAATTTGCCATCGGAGGTTGATCCGCTCAGGCGCTATTTCAGGGCGAATAGCTTTCGTGTTGCAAAATCCGCAGCGGTGATCGCGGAGGAGACCGGTTTTGAAGTTGGAGAGGTTTCGGAATTGCTTTCCAGCTCCCGGAGGAAATTGCTCAAAGCCCGCAGCGAGCGTCTGCGGCATACGACAAGCCTGGCGGAGGCGAACGCAGCTGCGTCTTTCCGAATGGTGAGCGCGTATTCGGCGGCCTATCGGGTGACCGGGGATGAGAAATTCAGGAGCAAAGCGCTAGAGGTTCTCAGTGCGGCGCGGCAGTCGTTTTCTGACGGGCCCAGGCTGAAGGTTTACTCAAGTGACGCCGCGCCCAGTCTGGTTGCGGCAAGGGGATTTGTTTACGCCGTGGCATTGCAGGCGATTCTGGATGTCGCGGCGATCAGCCTCGATGAGTCTTGGTTGAGCTGGGCGGATGATCTTGCGACCACGACGGCGGAGGTTTTTTCGGCGGATGGCTATCTGAGAGAGTGCCCATCCGAGGCAGACTTGATTGGCTTGCCGATCAGTGACTCCACGATGGTTTTTGATGACTCCACCGCAGGGTTGATTTCGATGATTGAAGCGAGGATGGAGGCGCTTGGGCGCCCGATGTTGAAATCATTCGCCGATCTGGCGACAGGCTTGCCGATTGCAGCAATCACGACGCCGATTCTGCACACGGACAGGATCCAAGGCTCTTTGATGCGCGCATACGGGTCGAAGCTCGTTTTCGGTGCGGAAATCGATGGAGAATTCAAGAATGCGATATCCCGAGTTGCTCCCAAGATCACGGCCACTCTTATGGCTTCGTCCGTCCAGGGCGTTTCGAGCGATGAAGTTGTCCGGATAGGGGTGGATGGAACCAAATTCCCGATTCCCGGTCCGGAGAATATTGATGATCACGACTTGCGAGAGAGCACGGATTAGTGGCTTGTTCTCTTTTTTATTAAAACCCCTATGCCCATGAAATTACGGAAGTTCCCAACTTTAATCGCGAGTTTTCTCTGCCTCGGATATACCGCCTCGGCAGATACCATTGTATTGACCGATGGCGAGAAACTTGAAGGCCGAGTCGTGCGCGAGGACGGCGATAACTACGTTGTGGAAGTGTTCGTTTCGGATACCATCAAGGACGAGAAGATCATCCCGAAAAGTGACGTCAGTTTCATCGATAAGGAGGGTCCGGATGAGACGGCGTTTGGGAAGATTGGCGAGTTCCTGCCAACCCCCGAGCTGCTGGGAGCCGAGAATTACAAGGCGAAGATCGAGAAGGTTGAGAAGTTTCTGGAAGAGTTTCCGAAAAGTGCGAAAGCAACGAAGGTGAGGGAGATGTTGGATGTTTTAAATGACGAATTTGATGTCGTCATTGAGGGGGGATTCAAGCTTGGTAAAGAAATGATCACCTCCGGGGACTACGCTACGAACGCCTTCGAATATGACGCGGTGATCGCCGAGAAGCGAATCAACGATGCGATCAATCGTCGCGACTTCCTAAGCGCTTTGCGTCTCTTCACGACGTATGACGAGACATTTGTGGGCGCGGCAGGAAGAGCCGAGCTCGTGGGGAAAATGAAGCAGGTGCTTACCGCGTTTTCTGCGACGCTGAGTGACAGTCTGGAGAGCTTTGATTCGCGGGATGCGAAGCGTAAGGCGGGACTTGAGCGCATGGCTCCCGAGAATAGAGCGCAGACGGAACTGGCACTTGAGGAAGAGGCGGCGCGGCTTAACGCAAGATACGAGCAGGAGAAAGCTGATCGCAAAGGTTGGGTCACACCTGACACCTACCATAAAGCTTCGTTGGAGGAGTCTCGTCGTCAGGTCGAGAGTGAGAGGCGGCGGCTGGAAACCAAGGGAAGAAACGGCGAAACTGAGACTTCATTGGGAGAGGTTTATCGCGTGGCATGGGGAGAACTGGTTGGCGGCACGGATGAGGAGAAAACAGCGGTAATCGCCCAACTGAAAACCCAGCGAATGCCAGATATTTACATTGAGAAGCTCCGGGTGCGTGCGGGGCTGCCGGAAAAATAATTTTGTCACCAACAGGAAATGAGCGGGAGAATATCTAACAGCAGAAGGAAAACGGCGGAGACCGAGATTGATCTGAGTATCGATCTCGATGGTTCGGGAGTATCGGAGATCGACACCGGGATTCCGTTTTTCGATCATATGCTAACCTTATTTTCCAAGCATGGCTTGTTTGATCTAAAAGTTCGGGTGGATGGTGATATCGAGGTCGATTTTCATCATACGATCGAGGATACAGGAATCGTGTTGGGCGAATGTATGCGCGAGGCTTTGGGCACGAAGGAAGGTATCCGGCGCTATGGGTGTGCCTATTTACCGATGGATGAGACCTTGGTTCGTGTGGTCGTGGATCTCAGTAACCGTCCGTATCTGGAATTTCGCGCACCTGTGGGAACGCCTTCGGCACCGAATATGCCTTTCACTCTGGTGGAGGAATTCTGCCGCGCAGTGGCCTCGAATCTCCGAGCGAATATCCACGTCGAACTCCTCTATGGACGTGACGGTCACCACATTGCCGAAGCCATTTTCAAGGGGCTTGCGAGAGCTTTGCGGGAAGCTTGCGAAAAGGATTCGCGGGTGAAGGGCATTCCAAGCACGAAGGACGCATTGTGAAAGTCGGTCTGGTCGATTTCGGCGGGGGGAACCTTCGCAGCGTGGCGAATGCCCTGCATGCTCTCGGCGTGGAACCGCAGGTGGTCAGCGGGCCGGAGCACCTGAAGGGGATTACCCACCTGATTCTGCCCGGCCAGGGAGAGTTCGGAGACGTGATGGCGCAGCTCGGGAAACGGAATCTCGTTGAGTCTTTGAGAGAATGGATTTCCTCGGGGAAACCTTACTTCGGGATTTGTGTCGGCTATCAGATTTTGTTTGAAGGCAGCGATGAGGCACCGGAAGTCCCTGGCCTAGAAGTGATCTCAGGGAAATGCATTCGCTTCGCGGAAGATACTGGAAAGAAGATCCCGCAGATGGGTTGGAACTCGGCGAAGCCGAATGTAAAAAACTCGAAATTCTGGGAAGGCTTGGGAGAGGAGCCTTATTTTTACTTCGTCCATTCATATTATCCAGTTCCTGCCGATCCTTCGTGGGATGTTTCCATTACGGACTATGCAGGTGAGGAATTTGTCGCGACTGTAGAAAAAGGGGCGATTCTCGCCTGCCAGTTCCATCCGGAGAAAAGTCAGGATGCGGGGTTAAGGCTGATGAAGAACTTCCTTTCCATCTGATTGGGGATAGTTCCCGTCTGAGATTTAAGCACCTAAGGAACAACAAGAAGCTATCACCCGACCGTGCAGCCACCTCGATCTGCTCTCTGCTATTTGATGTGGGTGGCTAGTTTCTTCACCGCATCCTCTGGGTGGGCGGCTGAGAGGGTGATTCTTAAGCGGGCGGTGTTTCTTGGGACGGTGGGGTAGCGGATGGCGGGTGCTAGGAAGCCTTTTTTGGCTAGGGCTTCGGAGGCGTCGAGGGCAGCTTGGTTTTCTCCAATGATGATGGGGAGGATGGCACTGGGGTGGTTTTCGCGGAGAAGCGAAATGTTTTTAAAAAGTTTTTTGCGGAGCGTTTCTCCTTCGGCGGAGCGGATCAGGTTGAAAGCGGCGAGGGCAGCGTGTGCGAGGGCTGGGGGAGGAGCGGTGGTGTAGATGAAGGGGCGGGCGCGGTTGATGATGAGGGCTATCCAATCGCGGGAGGCGGCGAGGTATCCACCGGAAAGGCCGAGGGCTTTGCTGAGCGTGCCCATTTGGAAATGGACTCGTTCTTGGAGCCCGAGCTGTTCTGCGAGTCCCATGCCGGTGGGGCCGAGGACTCCAAGGGCGTGGGCTTCATCAAGGAGGAGCTGGGCGCCGTGCAATTCGCACAAATCTAGTATTTCACGGAGGGGGCAGAGATCGCCGTCCATGGAGAAAACGGATTCGGTGACGACGAGTAGGCGGGCGGCGGGGTGTTTCGCGCGGAGGGTGGAGAGGAGTTTTTCCAGCTTTTCCAAATTGTTGTGCGGGTAGACGCGGAGTGTGGCTTCGGAGATGCGGGCGGCATCGATGAGGCAGGCGTGGGCGAGTTTATCGAGGATGACGAAGTCGTTTTTCCCGACGATGATGGGTAGGGCCGAAAGGGCGGTGGCGTAGCCGGAGGTGAAGGTGAGGGCTGCTTCTGCGTGTTTCGCGGTGGCGATGCTTTCCTCGAGCGCGGTGTGGGCGAGGGAGGTGCCTGTGATGAGTCGGGAGGCGGCGGAGCCGGTGCCGTATTTCGAGATTCCTTCGATGAAGGCAGCGGTGATGGTTGGGTGGAAGGAGAGGCCGAGGTAGTCGTTGCAGGCGAAGTTCCAGAGTTTACGGCCGTCGCGGGTGATGAGGAGTCCGCGGCTTTCACCTGAAAAGAGGGTGCGGAGGAGTTTTTTTTCTGCAAGATCCTCGAGCTGTTGGCGGGGTGTCATCGGTGGGAAATACAACTTTCAATTTTAAACTCCCAAGGAAGAAGACCCTATTCCTGCTCTCTGCTTGGAAGTTGAGATTGGAGATTTGAGATTTGAGATTTGAGATCTGAGATCTGAGATTTGAGATTTGAGATTTGAGATTTCAGTTTGCGGCGGGGCGTTCGAGGGCCCAGCGCATGAGTTTCTCGGAGTCCGACCAGATGTTGGGTGTGTTGGATTTGAGGACAACGACAATGACCGAGCGGCCGTTCAGAGTGCCGGTGGAGATCAGGCAGCGTCCGGAGGCGTTGGTGGTGCCGGTTTTCATGCCGTCCACGTAGGCGAGGCGCTTCAGGAGTTTGTTGGTGTTTTCAATTTTGCGGGTTCGACCGTCGTTGTACCTGAAGATGAAGGATTCCGTTCTGAAGTAACTGCGAAGCAGGGGGCTGCGGTAGGCGACGCGGGCGGCGATTGCCATGTCTCGGGCGGTGGAATATTGGTTGGGCTCGGTGAGGCCGTGAGGGTTTACGAAGTTGGAATTCCGCATGCCGAGTTGGTCGCACTTGCGGTTCATCAGTTGTGCGAAGCCTTCGACGCTGCCGCCGATGTCGCGGGCGAGGGCACGGGCGACGTCGTTGGCGCTTTTGACCATTAGCACTTTGAGGAGCTCACGACGGGTATATTTTTCACCGGGTTTGAGATAGAGTTTAGTAGGTTCGCAGAAGGTGTCGTATTTGGTGATGGTGACCACCTTGTCGATGTTTCCTGCATCGAGTACACAGAGGGCGGTGATGATTTTTTGGGTGGACGCGACGGGGCGTGCGACATCCGCGTTCTTTGCGTAGAGGTTACGGTTGCTACCGATATCGACGACGAGGACGCTCTCGGCAGCGACAGCCGGCGGTGCAGTGAGTGGGATGGTGCCGACCTGAACGGGTTGGCTCTGTGAGTGTTGTTCACGGATTGGAGAGGGAGGATTGCCACCACAGGAGGAAATGGTAAACATGGCGGTGAGGCCGAGAGCGAGTGGACGTGCGAGTTGTCGCAGAAATGTCATGTGCGGAGGGTGCTAGCGGAGTGGACGAGGGTCAATATCGATTGGAGGTTCTTAGCGAAAGGCGGAATGGATGAAAATTCCTCCTTGCGTAGGCATGGCTGGACCGGTAAATTCCGCTTGTGAAGCATAAATGCAGCGGTTTTCATTGAAACGCAGGCAGTTTTGCAGACACTTTTCGCAATGACCTTTTCGGAACGCATCCCAATCTCAAATAACGCGGGTTCCAAGAACCAGCGCGGGTCTTTTGTCAAATTTTTATGACTTGCAGTTCCAGTCATTCAACCGATCTCACATCGCCCCGGTGGGCCACCGTTTCGCGTGGCCACAAGCCGGGGTATTTTCACCAACCAATCCGGAGGATAAAGCCATAGCTAAGCCACAGAGAAGCAACAGGGGTCGTTACCGCGACATGACACGTGTAAACGATCGAATCCGCGCGCCGAAAGTCCGTGTCGTCAATTCGCGCGGCGAACAGCTTGGGGTGATGTCTTCACGTGAAGCCTTGGCAAAGGCGCAGTCCGTGGGGCTGGATCTTGTCGAAATCGCAGGTCAGGCAGATCCACCGGTTTGTAAGATCATCGACTACGGGAAATACAAGTATACCCAAGCGAAGCTGAAGAAGGGCAAGGCGAAGACCTCGACCAAGATGAAGGAAGTGAAATTCCGAGTCGGCACCGGAGATCACGATTACAACATCAAGCTCGGCCGCGCGGAGACCTTTCTCGAAGGGAACCACAAGGTGCGTTTCGTTTTGCAATTCAAAGGCCGCGAGAACGCGCACAAGGATCTCGGGTTTGTGGTTTTGAAAAGAATCATCGAAGACCTGAAGCCGATGGCAGCCGTCGATCAGCCGCCGCGCCTGAACGGTCGTGCAGTGGCCATGATTCTTTCGCCGCTCCCCGCGCATCAGCGCAAGCGTCATTTCCAACTCTTCCACGGTGAGCTCATCGAGGAGGATGATCAAGATGAAGAGGAGGATGACAACGAGGATTTCGAAGAAACTGACGAAACCGAAGATTCCTCTGACGATTCATCGGAAACTGAAGAAGAAACGACCGAAGCAAAGGACTGATGCCCGAGAATATCGACGCACTTTTCTCCGCAATGCTTGATGGCAGCGCGGATTGGTTGTTGCTGTTCGACATCGACGGGACGCTTGTCGATACCGGCGGGAAAGGCATGGCCGCGCTACGGAAGACGGTATTAGAGATTTTCGGGGGCGACGGTCCGTCGCTGGATCTTGCGGGGTCCACAGACCTCGGGATTCTAGAGAATCTTTACGTGCATTTCCAGATCGATGCGAGCGATGAGCAAACGCATCGCTTTTTCGAGGCATATCACGGGCATTTGGAAATGAGTCTGGAGTCGAATCCATCAGAGGGGCGGGTTCTGGATGGGGTGATTGAATTGCTTGAAAAACTGGCGCACGCCGAACACGCGCAGCTCGCGCTGTTGACTGGAAATACTTCGCTGGGAGCGGAAATCAAGCTGCGTCACTACGGTCTCGACCGGCATTTTAAATTCGGGGCCTATGGTTCGGACCGGGCGGATAGAAATCTTCTCGGCCACATCGCGCTGGAGCGTGCGTTTGCGTTCACTGGCAGGAAATACGATGCGGAACATACTTTGATCATCGGCGATACGCCTAAGGATATTAAGTGCGCGCACGCGATCGGGGCCAGGTGTTTGGCGGTTGCAACTGGGCGATTTAGTGTAGGCCAGCTTGAGGAGGCAGGAGCTGATTGGGTTCTGGGGTCGCTTCGGGATTTTTTAAGAAATCGTTGATTAGATAGGCCTTTTATTCACCGACATGTGGTGGAGCAACTTCTGATTAAATTCATCCGCCATATTGTAACCGAGGCGGCGAAGCTGCTGGTCAAGTGCGGCGATGGCGACCATGCGCGCGGTGTCACGACCGGGGCCGACGGGGACTTCGACGTGGACAACCTGTTGGCCCAGTAGTTCGTAAGATTTCGATTCGAGGCCGACCCGGTCGACTTCGTTGAGATCGGTAGCGGGCTTGAGGGTGACGACCAGATCGAGGCGTTTGTCGGGCCGGATCGAGGCGAGGCCGTAGAGGTTGGCAACGTTAATGATACCGATTCCGCGGATTTCCATGTAGCCGCGTGAGAGATCGGGTGAGGTGGCGATGAGTTCCCCACCGACGTGTTTGATCCGCACCATGTCATCAGCGACAAGTGAGCCGCCGCGCTCGAGAAGTCCGATCGCGGTTTCCGATTTTCCCGAGCCGCTTTTGCCAACGATAAGAACCCCAATTCCGCGCATATCGACCATGCAGCCGTGGATTGTCAAGGTTGGCGCGAATTCGTGCTCAAGGCTGATGGTGGCAGCGTTGAGAAATTTCATCGTGATCTGCGACGTGCCGAATACTGGGATCGAGTGTTCTTTGGCGACCGCCATGAGTTCCGGACCGAGGGTCGCGCCGCGTGAGACGACGACGCAGGGGATGTCCCTCTCGCACATCCTGCGAAAACGATCGACACGCATTTGTTCAGGAAGTTTTCGGAGGTAAGCCATTTCAAGGTTGCCGAGGACCTGGACGCGTTTTTTGGCGAAGTAAGAAAAGAATCCGGCGAGTGCTAGGCCGGGACGGTTGACAGCGGGTTCACTGATGGCGCGATCAAAACCGACACGTTCGCCGAGCAGGGTGAGCTTGAGGGGTTCCGAATAAGCCTCGAAAAATTTCTCCACTGTAATCGATGCCACGGTCTTGACGCGTTGTGCCATGAGCTATCTCTAACAAGCAAGGCCCGTGACAGCACGCGAAATCGAACAGACCTCTCGGCATAGCGATCAAGTTAGGGAGAACAAACCGTTTATTCGCGGTTAAACAATCCGGATTCCTGATATTTCTAACCTAGCTTGATCGCTCTGGACCTCTCGGGTTGATTTGCGACCTTTTCGCGAGTAAGTATCGGTTGGCATGAAATTTTCAAAATTCGGCAAGCCGAATATCAAATCGCATCTACCTGAAGAATTCACGGTGGAGCGATTCTGGGGAGTCGCGCGGAAGCTTTCCAAGCGCGGTTGGCGCAAGCTTCTCACCGGAGCGTTCACTTTATTTTACTGCCTGAGGGATAACGAGACCCCTGCATGGGCTAAAAGCGTGATCATAGGGGCGCTGGGGTATTTGATTTTTCCCATAGATTTTATTCCAGACGCGATTCTGGGAGCGGGTTTCACGGATGACTGGGGTGTGATCCTCGGGGCGATGGCTTCGGTGATGGCCCACATAAGCGACGAACATCGGTCCAAGGCTTCGGCGACGGCGGACCGATGTCTTGGTGCGTCTGCCGAAGAGAATGGAATTGAGGTTCCGGGTTCAATTGAATAAAACTCAGGCGCTCACCGTATAAAGGGGCAGCCAAGCTAGTATCCCATGAAACTCCAAATTCTATCTCTCGCCCTTACATTTTTCGTCGGGCAGCTTATGGCAGATGTTGCTGTCGACGAAACGAAACTAGGTGAAAGCTTGGGCGGCTGGAAGAAACGAGGAGAGAAGGCTGCAGAGTATCCGCTTTCTGGTGCGAACTACCGTACTTATCGTCCTGAAATCACGCCGACCCCCGATGGCGGAATTTTTATTTCCCTGCGAATCGATCACGTGCGTGGGTGGCTATCCTCCGATGATCACGCGATTCTGGAGATCACTGTAGATAAGCTGGGCAAGGTGAGTTCGGCACAGTCCAGTATCGCGATCCAAGGCAAGTCTGTAACCAGCGATGTGATACGCGGCGGTACGAATGCGGGGCAGAAAATTGTGGGTGTCGATCGGGCTGTTGAAATTGGAACCGATTTGATCGCAGATGTTTCAGCTAAAATGTTGCGTGAAAAAATCGTCGAGGCGGGACGGGTTTCTTTTCCGGCTGTTCTTCGCCACAACTACAATCTTCTTTATCAGGCAATCCATGTGGTGGCCGAAATTCCCAAGGCAGTGGTGGCTAATCCGCTTGATACGCCTGGTCCGGAAGCTGTTGAGAAACCGACTAAAAAAGTAGCGAAGACCCAAGGCCTTGAGATTCGCCCGCATGGAGATGGTAATAAGCCAGAACTACCTGTGGAAAAAGACCGTTGATTCTTATTTGCTTTGCATCTTTGTTGCCGGTCATCGTCAAAATCTTGAAATGAAAGTTCGATTGATTTTTCCTACTGTCGTTACGGCGGTTCTTGCTTCCAGCTGCGCCAGTCCGGAATTACCTGCTAGCTCGCGGATTGGGAAACGCCAGGCGATAGGCAACCAGGATCTCCGCTTACCTTCGCAATGGGGAAGTAATCCTTCGCAACGCGACAAGTGGTGGCAGGGTCAGGAAACTCGGTATCCGAATTCTGGATACTACAGCAGCGACTGAATCAGAAGAGGATCTTGTTCACGATTTCCAGAGGACCACAGGACGAGAGTTCCGCCATGGCTTCTTCGATGCGTGGATTGATCTTGTGCTCGACAGTTTCGACTGCGACGCGGATTGCGTTGCGGACGGCGACCGCGCTGGAGGAGCCGTGCGCGATGATGACGACTCCGTTTACTCCGAGCAGGGGGCTGCCGCCGTAGGTTTCGTAGCTACTCTTTGCTTTGAGTGCTTTGAAAGCTCCTTGGGCGAGGACCGCGCCGGCCATGCGCAGCGGGGTTTCCTTGATTTCGGTTTTCAGCCATTTGGAAACGGCTTTCGCGGTGGCTTCGACACTTTTCAGGACGATATTTCCGACGAAGCCGTCGCAGAGAACGATATCGAGTTTGGTTTCGAAAAGATCGTGACCCTCGACGTTTCCGACGAAGTGAATTCCCGGAGTGGCTTTGAGGCGTTTGAAAGTTTCTTTGGTGAAGCTTGTGCCTTTTTCGTCTTCCTCGCCATTGGACATGAGTCCGACGCGGGGTTCTTTGACACCTAGAACATATTTCGCGTAGGCGGTGCCCATGATTGCGTAGGCGACGAGGTGTTCGGGCTTGGATTCCGGGTTCGCACCGGCATCGAGGATATTACAGACTCCGTGCTCGTTGGGCAGTGGAGAAGCGATGCCCGCGCGTTCAACGCCTTTGAGGCAGCGCAATTTTAGGGTGGCGGCGGCGACGGCTGCGCCGGTGTTACCAGCGGAGACAAAGGCGTCCGCCTTGCCATCCTTCACGAGGTCAATGCCGACACTGATTGAGGAAAGTTTTTTCCGGCGAACCGATTTTGCTCCGGGCTCTGCCATGCCGATGACTTCGGGAGCGTGGACGATGCTTACGCGCGGGTCGTTGAGGTTGAGCCCGTGTTTCGCAGCTTCGGCACGCAGGATCGTTTCGTCGCCAACCAGGAAAAGGTGACTGAGCTTGGGATTGTTTTTCAACGCCTCCGCAGCTCCGACAATATTGATCTGCGGGGCGTGATCGCCACCCATGGCATCCAGTGCAACCTTCATGTATCTGCTTTTTTAGCGGGAACTAGTCTTTGTGAAAGTACGATGAAAAAACCCTCGCCAGTTGACCGGCGCGGGTTTTGAAAGTCTCCTAGGAGGGCGAAGTTAGAACGACTCCACTTCGAGGACCTTGCGGCCACGATAGGTGCCGCAAGAAGGGCACGCGATGTGTGAAGGGATGGTGGCTCCGCAGTCGGAGCAAGCGCTGAAGATTGGTGCTTTCCAGCGGTTCGCACCGCGGCGCATTTTCTGGCGGCTTTTGGATTGACGGCGTTTTGGTACGGCCATGGTGGTAGTTGGTTAAGTTTGATCGTTGAGACCCGTGAGGTTGTTGAGAGCGGACCAGCGGTCGTCGCTTTCGTCGCGGGGGGCAGGTGTTAAACCATTTTCTTCTGTCTTGTCCACTGCTAAATAGCGAGAATCTATCTCGCAAGGTTCTGGGACGTCTGCTTGGTCGCACCGGGGGTCGTTGGGGAACTCCAAAAGGACCTCTTCGCGCAGGGCCTCAGTGGCGTCGACTTGGCCGGAATTACCGATTTCAACGGCGATCGCAGCGGAATCCAAGCGGATGGTTTTGAGGAAGCGTTTGAGTGTGACGACGCAGGTGAAATTGAAGGCTGCGGATAGGTTACCGGTTAGGAGGAGCTCGGATTCAAAGCGCTGGGCCCAGAGGTCATATTCCAAGGGTCCTGCGGAGGATGCGTCGCGCTCTGGGAGATCGAAGATGGTGCCGTCGAGCTCGCCGGAAAATGCCATTCCTTCCTCGGGGAGGGTGGGGAGATCGATGATTAATGAGGTGTTCATGGGGATACCTTAATTTTCAATCTTCAAAATTCAAACACCAAGAAGAAGGGTTTCGCGGAATGGCTTGTCGGTGAAAACGTCTTCACGAATCCTTACGGAGCAGTGATTACGAGTTCCGGATGAATCCCTCTAAAATCATTCGTGTTGAGTGTCAAGACCACGGTGCAGTTTTCTCTCAAAGCGGCGGCGATGTGTAGGAAATCATGAATCCGGGCTCCACGGATTCCTTTTGATTTGGCATTCCGCAAAGCAGCGAGTGTTTCGTCCGCTGTCAGTCCAACAATAGTGAGATGCGCGGTGAGGCGTTTGATCATGATGGCCGCCTGTTCCGCATCCACACGGAAGCCCAGCCTTCCGCCGGTCAATGTGGTAAAGACTTCTGTTAGGGAATGGATGCGCGTGACTCCGCCTTCTTCCACAAGTCGCTTTTTCACGCGAGAAGCGGAAAAGGCAGATACCAAGGCCGAGCTGTCCCAGTAAGCGATCATCGGGCGTCCCGGTCTTCCCGGATTGCTTTCGCGATGGTCTCGTTATCCAAGGGAATACTTAACCATGGCAATCCCCTTGCAGATCGACGTCAATGATCGGAACTTCCTCAGGTTTGACGAGGGAAAACCGGATGCCTGATGTGGAAATATCCTCTTCGAGGAAAATATCTCCGGGCCGGAAGGTGCCGGGAAAGACTAGCCGCCGTTTCGAATCCAATTTCCTGACATTCGTCATGGTGGGATCATCCCACTCATCAAGAGATCAGTCAAGATCGCTACAGATCGCTCACTCGGCTCTGGAAAGGCGGTTGAGGCCGCGTTGGAGTAGCATGGTGTCGACCGAGGTGGAGATGGCCTCGTCGAGGTAGACGGTGAAGCTTTCTTCGAGAAACTCGATGGAGTGGAGGTTGTCGGCGTTGGGTTTGTCGAAGGCCTCGAGCAAGGTTTTCATGCTGTCAATTTCGATGCCGTTGACCTTTTTCACGATGAGATTGCGGAGAGACTCGTATCCGACTGTGGCTGGAGTGGGAATGGATCCACTGAGGAAAATGATACGCTTGGAGGTGTCTTCGTATTTCTCGGGGTTTTCATATACGTCGAGCAGGTTGAGCGGCGCGCGGCTGCTCCAGTCCTTGCCGAAGGCTTCCAGCACGGGACGGGTGAGCTCTTGGAAGATCAAGCCGCCTTTGACGAGGAAGTTGGGTGCGCGGTCGAACTGATACTCCGGGACGAGATCGTCCTGTGGTTCCTCGCGGGTGAGGATCGCGGTGATTTCGAGTGGCTCGCCATCGCGGAGCAAGGAAAGTTTGATCTCGTTGCCAGTGGTTTTCTCGCCCCTGACGATATTTCCCCAGAAGACCGGGCCGTAGTTGGGATGCTCGTAGTAGCCGCGACGGTCGATGGAGAAACCGTCGGCAGCGAGGAGCACATCGCCTTTTTTCACTCCGGCGAGATCTGCGGCACCTCCTGGTCGGATGTTGCTGATATAAAGTCCTCCTTGTTCGGGTTGGAGTTTCAGAAATTTGCGAAAGGACGGGTCTTCGGTTCGGGCGGCGGAGACTCCGAGTGAAGGGAAGCCGGCATATTCCCCGTCCTTGGCGTTTTCAAAGAAGCGCGAGATGACATTGATCGAAAGCACGTCGGAAATCTGGTCGCCGGAATCGTAGCTGAGAAGGATTCCAGCGAGAGTGCCGTCCTTGATCACTGGTAGGGAGAAGCTGCTGGCCGCGCTCTGCATGGAGGCTTTGACCAGATAGGTCAGGAAACTTTGTCTGGGGAGAAAGCTGGGGACGATTTCGACCGACTGCAAGGTGCCGGAAGTGAGCAGGGTGGTGCCGTTGTCCTCGACCTGGAAGATCTGGAGGCTATCGCCGATGGAAGGAGATTCGGAGAGCTGCAGGGGGTTGGCGTTTTTAAAAAACTCGGCGCCTTGCTCATCGGATTTCGCGCTCAGAAGGGCGAGATTTGCCTCGTAGTCGACAGCGATGATTTTCGCTTCGATGGTTTTCGAGCCATCGGGGAGTTCGAGTTCGAGGTAGGTGGAGTCCGCAACCATTTCAGAAGTGGTTAGGACTTGGCCTGGGCCGACAACGGCTCCGAGCGAGCGCAGGTTTTCGGGAGGATTCTTTTCCCACGGCTGAGCCGGATTCCATGATTGGCTGGTGGAGTTGATACGCACCACGGAATCGATCAGGTCTACAGGCAAGGTGACTTCGACGACTTCGGCGGGTTCAGGAGGCGCGATTTCTTCGACGATAACAGGGTCGTTTTTTTGCTTAGGATTGCAAGCGACCAGCAGGAAACCAAAGGAAAGCAATAGGAGAAATTTCATGAGTGTGAGAGAGGTTATTTGAGATTGAGCACGTCCTGCATGTCGTAGAGGCCGGGAGGTTTGCCTTCGAGCCAGAGTGCGGCGCGGACGGCACCGGAAGCGAAGGTCATGCGGGATGAGGCTTTATGGGTGAGCTCGACCCGTTCGCCATCCGCCGCAAACATCACGGTGTGGTCGCCGACGACGTCGCCGCCGCGGAGGGTGTGCATTCCGATCTCGCTCTGCCTGCGCGGGCCGATGTTTCCGAAGCGGCCATGGGCGATGTCGTCCTTGTAGGATGTGCCGGTTTCCTCGTTGAGGATTTCCAAGAGCTTACGCGCGGTGCCGGAGGGGGCGTCGATCTTGTGGCGGTGGTGCATTTCCGTGATCTCGATATCGAATGTGTCTTGTTTCAGGATTCGAGCTGCCTGGCGGCTGAGCCAGAACAAGGTGTTCACACCTACTGAGAAGTTCGGTGCGTGGACGATGGGGATTTCCTTGGCGGCGTTGTGGATGGCTTCAAGCTCGGCCTCAGTGTGTCCGGTTGTGCCCATGACGAGGGCGGTTTTGTTGCGCAGGGCGGCTTCTACAAGGCTGATGGAAAATGAGTGCACGGTGAAATCGATAATGCATTGCGCGGCCTTGACTGCTTCGTCGAGGTTTTCACCCGCATCGTGGGTGGCGGCGATGATGACTCCGGGAGTTGCCTCTGCGGCTTCGGCGACAGCCAAGCCCATCCGGCCGGACTTTCCTGTGATCAGTATCGGTATCATTCGGGCGGATGTTGGCCGTGCTTCGCGCAAATGGAAATGGGAATTTTTCGAAAGTCTGTGCTGCAAGATGGCGGTGCATTTTCGCGCGATGCCTCGGCCTATCCTACGGATCCGCTCAAACTCCCGCTTGTCCTCGGCAATTCCCCAAAGGCACGCGAGGGTTTCTCAAAATATCCTGCGGGAATCGCTTAATTCGGTTCACAGGTCGGTGATTTATTTGGGATGTTAAATAATTCGGCACTGAAGGAAGATACTTTCGTTTCACGCCGTATGACTTTTACCTGCTGAATTTCTCAAATCCCAATCTCTCCATGACCGCCCGAACCTTCTTTCTTTGCCTGCTTTCCATCAGCCCAGCTCTCGCCGAACGGACCAACGTGCTGCTGATTTGCGTGGATGATCTTCGCCCCGAGTTAAAATCGCTTGGTGCGGAATACATTCATTCTCCCGCGATGGATTCGCTGGTGGAAAGCGGCCGGGCGTTCACCCGCCACTACGTTCAGGCCCCAACCTGCGGCGCTTCACGATACGCCCTGCTCAGCGGGAAATACGCGGCGAATGGGGCTCAACGAAGCAACGCCGCGCTCTTCAATACTGCAAACATGGCTGACAAGAAGCCTTTGTCCCTGCCGCGGCAGTTTCGTGAAAATGGCTACCGGACGGTTTCCGTAGGGAAGGTTTCGCATCATCCGGGCGGCCTTGGTGGAAAGGACTGGGACAACACTGCACAGCCTGAGATGCCCGGTGCGTGGGATGTGAACCTGATGCCCACAGCTCCTTGGGAGAACCCCAAAGGAGCCATGCATGGCTACGCCGATGGTAAACCACGGATTCCGGGGAAGACACCGGCTTTCGAGCACAAGGAAGGTGATGACATGACTTACACCGATGGCTGGATCACTCAGGAGGCACTCAAGCAAATGGATGGGCTGGCAAAAAATGATCAGCCGTTCTTTTTAGCGGTCGGTATTATGAAACCCCATTTGCCTTTCGCTTGCCCCAAGGCATATCGCGATATCTATGATGGGGGAGCACTCCCTCCAATCCCCCATCCGGACAAGCCGGAAGGACTGAGCACCTGGCATGCCAGTGGAGAGTTTTTGGGAAGCTACCGGCATGAACCAGGCAAGGACCCTCGTAAAGACGCAGCTTACGCCGATCAAGTCCGCCGCTCCTACGCTGCGTGCGTTTCTTATGCCGACAACCAAGTCGCACAGCTTCTCGCCCATCTGGAAGCAACCGGCTTGGCCGAAAACACCATCGTCGTTCTCTGGGGAGATCACGGCTGGCACCTCGGCGAGCATGCCGTCTGGGGTAAACACACCCTCTTTGAGGAATCCCTACTCGCCCCTCTTGTCATCCGTGTTCCCGGTATGGATCAGGCCGGCACGAAGACTGCCGCCATCGTCGAAACCATCGATATTTACCCGACTCTTTGCGAACTCACCAAAGTCCCACTCCCCGCCGGTCTGTCCGGCAAATCTCTTGTCGATCATCTTGAAGACCCCACGGCAGAAGGAGGTTCAGCAGTTTCCTACTTCGGTCAGAACGAAACCATACGCACCTCACAATACCGCCTCATCCGCCATGGAAAAAAAGGTGACGCTTATGAACTCTATGATCACACCGGCACCGACGGCGAAACCACCAACCTCGCCGCGGAGAAGCCTGAAGTGGTCAAGGAACTCAGCGAGTTGATCGACGCTGCATTGGAACGCGGACTTTAGGGCGCAGCAGGGGCAGGGCATGCGGACTAAAGTCCGCGTTCCATCTTCCTCACCGCTGCTGACACGCCCCGCACCAATACGTCGCGCGCTGGCCGAGCATCTTGTGGGAAATGGGCGTCCCGCAGACCCGGCACGGTTCGCCTTTCCTGTCGTAGACGAACAATCGTTGTTTGAAATATCCCGGCTGTCCGTCGGATTTGAGAAAATCGCGTAGGGTCGTTCCTCCCTGTGTGATCGATTCGGCGAGGACCTCTTTGATCGCTGCGACGAGTTTCTCCGCCTTCGATTTAGTGAGTTTGTTTGCGGGTAACATCGGTTGGATGCGGCTGCGGAAAAGGCTCTCCGAGGCATAGATGTTTCCGACTCCTACGACTGTCTTCGCATCCATCAACGCGACCTTGATCGGGATCGTTTTTTTTCGAAGTGCGGTGTGCAGATGTTTGCCGGTGAATCCCTCCTCCAAAGGCTCCGGTCCGAGGTTTACCAGTAACGGATGGGTTTGAATATCAGATGATGGCACCCTCATCACTAATCCAAAACGGCGCGGGTCATGGTAGCGCAACTGCATGCCGCTCGAAACCGTGATCCCGATGTGGTCGTGTTTTTTCCACTCATCACCTGAATGGATTACCCGGAGGCTTCCCGACATCCCGAGATGCACCAGCACCGTGTCTCCAATATCTGTTTCCAGTAGCAAATATTTCGATCTCCGTTTTACGGAAATAAACTCGGCCCCGTCCAACTCCGGCAGATTTTCCGAAATCGGCCACCGCAGATCCCAACGCCGAACGATGATTTCCGAAATCTTTTTCCCCACCACATGCGGGGAAATCCCCAAACGCGTCGTCTCAACTTCTGGTAGCTCGGGCATGGCGAGAAAGGCTACATCCTCCGTTCCTTCCCGCAAGCACGTCCCGCGACGCAGGGAGTGCGGTATGGAGAAGGATGTTTCCCAACCCCTTTTATCAAGCGGATTCCTCTCTGGCTATGCTCTACAAAGGGGTTAGGAAACACCCTTCGCACTATTTCTCCAGCCATGCCGAACAAAGCTTGTTGAAATCTTGCGGGCGCTGTGTTCTCTTGCGGGATGGAAGAATTTTTCAAAACTGCGTTGGTGGCGGATTCCCTTAGTCTGGGGGCGCATTGGGTTTACGATCAGGATGAGATTGCGGATGCTTTTCCCAAAGGGATTCGAAAATTCGAGATACCGCTCGCGGAGTATCACAAAGGCAAGGTGGCGGGAGACCTCACGCACTACGGCGACCAGGCGGTAATGCTGAGACACTCCCTAGAGAAACGCGGCGGCTTCGATGCGGCGGGCTGGCGGGAGGATTGGGTCGCAGCGATGGGGGAATATTCAGGATACGTTGATGGGGCCTCGCGGGAGACGCTTAAAGGCGAGGGGAAGTCACCATCGGGATCCGAGGATCTGGGTGGTGCAGCGCGGATCGCTCCGATTTTGGATCTCGGGCTTTCGCTAGGCGATGCGATCGATGCGGGGAGAGCTCAGACGAAACTGACGCACGGCGATGCGGCAGTGTCGGATGCAGCGGAATTTTTCACGAGGGCGGCGTATGCTGTTAAAGATGGTGCCGTCTTTGAAGACGCACTTGGCGCGGCAGCGGATGGAGGGATCTATCGCAAGCTTGACGTGGAGGATTATTTGGAAAAGGCGATGAAGTTTCGTGATCAACCCTTTTCCAAGGTCGCGAATAAATTCGGTCAGGCCTGCGGGGTGCAGAACGCCTTTCCGCTAGCTCTGTATTTCCTGCTCCGCCCGGAGACGGATTTCGAGAAAACGATAGGCGACAATGCGATGGCCGGCGGTGATAGCTCGGCGCGCGGGATGCTCATCGCGCTGCTCTACGCGGCGGAGGATCCCGAGGTGGCGAAGCCGTTTGTGGATGGACTGCGGGCACTAAAACTTTAAACTCTAAACTTCAAACCCCAAGGAAGAATGCTGTCCCAACACCCTTGGTATCTGGATTCCGGCCTCTAGGTCTTGATTGGAGTTTAAAGTTTAGGATTTAAAGTTTAAAACCTTCTTGCAGATGATTACGCAGGCATTTATTCTAGGTGCTGGGCTTGGCAAAAGGCTGAGGCCACTTACGGATGTGTTGCCCAAGCCGTTGGTGCCGCTTTTTCATAAGCCGCTTGCAGAATGGGCGGTAGGGGCTTGCGAGGCGGTCGGGTGCAAGCGTTTTGCAATCAATACCCATCACCTGCCCGAAAAGTGGCGGGGTTTCGGCGATGGTAGGGATATTTCTTTCTTCCACGAGCCCGTCCTGCTGGAAACCGGCGGGGGCCTTAAAAATATCGAGCCGTGGATCGAAGACAGCAGCCTGCTGATTCACAACGGCGATATTTTTTCCTCGATGGATCTGCGGAAGTTGGTGGAAGCGCATGAGGCGAGCGGCGATGAGGTGACTTTGGCGCTCCGCAGCAATGGGACAGCAAAGCACATCGCAGTGGATTCTGAAGGCAAGGTGACGGACATCCATCGGAAGCTGGGTCGCGCGGAAGGCAGCAAAGTTTTCAGCGGCATCTACTGCGTCCGCCGTGATTTCCTGCGGCGCATTCCCGCCTGTGAGAAAATCTCCGTGATTCCGTTTTTCCTGGCGTTGGTAAAGGAGGGCAAGCTGGGGTCGGTAACTCTCGATAGCGGTAAATGGATGGATCTCGGTGATGTGGAAAGCTACCTCGCCGCGCACCGCGAGCTTGCCCTGCAGGAGCCTGTCCATCCGGAGGCGGTGATCGGCGAGGGAGCGGTCATTGAAAACAGCGTGATCGGGAACGGCGCGATCATCGGGAAAGGTGCGCGGGTCGTGGATTGCGTGGTCTGGCCTGGGGCGATCGTTTCCGGACAATTGGTGGGGGAGGTGGTGACGGCTAACCCAGCTGCTGCAATGCCGTTCGAAACTTTCTCAGGTGTTGGTATGCTGCCGGGTGTCGATTCCCGCTCCAACGCGTCGCAGGAGGATGTGATGGGATCATGATCAAACCGCTCGATGTGAATTGCCTCGTGAAAGTTCACCATTAGGATGCGGGTGCTGACGGGTTGAGGCTGGGTGGTGATAGGTTACGTTAGCTAGGGGCTATGAGCCGTATATCTACATTTGGGGCAATCTCACCACTCTGGAAGATTTTTTAACCGCAGATGGTCGTAGATCCGGGACGATGAAAATGGAATTGGCCGTTGGATTCTTGCCCTTTACTGAAATCGAGATCAAATTTTTCACAATCCCTTCTTCCATCTGCGCTCAGCTGCGTCCATCTGCGGTTGAATTTCTTCAAATGGAGTTGCCCTGGGTTTTCGGGTGCTACCCCGGGCTGCGGTGGAGTCATCCACTGGATTAGCGGTAGAGATTGGGATCGCGGTAAAATAAAAGCTCGTATTTTAGCTATTATTGTTTATTTTCGGATTAATGGACAAAATAAAAACTTTTAAACAACGAAACCCAATTCATCTGATTCGTGAAATCGGAGGGCGGATCCGTTCCCATCGGCTTGCCCGCGGCTGGACGCAGGCGGAGCTGGCGGACCGGTCGGGGGTGAGTCTTTCGACACTCAAGCTGCTGGAGCGCGAGGGAAAAGGCTCGCTCCAGCGGCTTGCGAAGATCGCAGTGGTCTTGAATCTGGACAGCGAGCTGCGAGGGCTGTTTGCGGATCCGATCCACTACGAATCCATGGAGTCTGTCGAGCGCGCGTCGCGGCAACGCGCTCCAAAATCCCAGTCTGGCTCATGAAAATAACCGTCAGATATCGTGGCTTGTCGGATCTTCCCATCGTTGGTGTTCTTGTCGCCGATGCGCGAGGTCGGTTGTTTTTCGAGTTCGATGCGGATTGGCGGGTGCGTGGCTTGGATCTTTCGCCTGTCCATCTTCCGATCACAACAACCGGCTCGCTGACCAGTAATGACCCCGCATTCAGTCCGCTTTTCGGGTTGTTCGACGATTCGCTGCCGGACTGGTGGGGGCAGCGGATCATGCGGCTGTATTTCGAGGAAATGAACATGCCTTGGAGCGAGGTCGGCCCGCTGGAAAAGCTCGCCTGCCAGGGCGCGTTCGCTCTCGGTGCTTTGGCTTACGAGCCGGATCTTTCGCCACGATCTTTCCGGGATACGATCGTCACCGAGGTCGCCCAACTGGTGAATTCCGCACGGCATCTTCTGAGTGGTGATAGCGGAGAAATCGTTCCCGCACTGATCCGTGGTGGTCTCTCGCCAGGTGGAGCGCAGCCAAAGGCGCTGATCGCTTTCAACGAAGATTTCAGTCAAGCCTTGGCGGGTGGTGCAAAGGTTCCGCCGGAATTCTCGCGGTGGTTGGTGAAATTCCAGATCGATCCTGAGGATCATCTTTGCCGACAGGAACATGCGATTGCGCTGATGGCCGCAGCCGCTGGAATTCGGATTCCAGAAACCCGGTTGTTCGAAACCGAAGATGGTGCCGCCCATTTTATGAGCCAACGTTTCGATTTCGATTCATCTGGTCCGCTTCATTTTCACAGCTATGCAGGACTCACTCACACGCCGGTCCGTGAGTTGATCGATTACTCGGATTTGATGGATCTGACCCGCGACCTCACTGGCCGCGAGACTGAAATCGAGGAAATGTTCCGGCGTGCCGTTTTCAATATTGCCATCGCCAACGAGGATGACCATTCACGCAATCATGGCTACCTCATGGATGGTGCGGGCGAATGGAATCTATCTCCGGCTTATGACATCACCCGCAGCGGCTATGCTCTTGGTTCGGGTTTTCGCGCGGGTGGAATTATGGGGAAATATTCCAAGCTCGGTCTCAAAGATCTCAATGCGCTGGCAGTTTCCCAAGGGCTACGAAAACTTGGTGAGCAGATCGGCGAGGTGATAGATGCTGTGAGACGGTGGCCGGAATTCGCCGCGCAGGCTGGATTGGCGGATACGGAAATGGCTTTGCTTCAGGATGAATTTCCTACAAGCCGCTGGTGAATTTTAGAAAAGCGGCGACCGGAGATTGCCGCTACAGGGTGGCGATCAGCCGCACGAACTGGCGGCCGTATTCGACGTAGGAGTCGTAGCATTGTTGCCAATCGACGGCGGCGGGATCGGGGGCATGGAAGACGGTGGCCACGTGTGGTTCGATAGCGATCCAGCCGTTGTAGCCGGATTTGTGGGCGTCGGTGAGGATTTCCTTGAGCTTCGCCTGGCCGAGACCGGGCATGGTGTATTCCGGTTCGACGTCGTCGGAGGCGGGATTGATGCAGTCCTTGATGTGGATGTGGGCGACGTGTTCTTTCACTTTCAGCCAGAACTCCATGGGGTCCTGCCATGGGAAAACGCCGTCCATCTCTGTCTTGGAACGATCGCGTTGGAAGACGGGGTTGCCGGTGTCGAAGACGAGTTTCAGCCCCGGGACTTCTTCAACAAGGCGAAGGGAATGCTCTGCGGAAAAGCCGCCCCAGTTCATGCAGTTCTCGTGGATGGCGGTGAGGCCCTCGTCTGAGAAACGTTTGGCGATTTCGCGCAGGCGGCGGAAGCGTTCCTGCTCGTTCTGATCCTGGCCCCATGGCTCTTGGGCGTAGGACATGATGCGGATCATTGGGGTTTTGAGACGTTTCATGCGTGGGATCGCACGGTCGATTTCGGCAAGAGTGATAGAGAAGTCGGAATCGATTTTCTTGCCCCAGTTACCGATCGCGGAGCCGAACTCCGGAACAGTGATGCCTGCGGCGTCCAGCTTGTCGGCGGCTGCGTTAAATTCGTCCTCCGGCATGTCGTGGATATTCGCGGAGCCGATCATGCGGGTGGAGATCGCAGACCAGCCGAGGGCTTTGGTGGCTTCGATCTGTTTGTCGATATCGCGGGAGGCTTCGTCGGCGAAACCGGTGAGTTTTTCGGTGGAGAGCATGGCAAGAGGCTAAAACTCAAAAATCAAACTTCAAACTTCAAATTCTGGTAAAGACATTGCAGGAGTATTTGCTATCCTTCGGCGCATGAAGAGAAGGCGATGGATATTCCTTTCAAGTTACGCACTTGTCGGGGCTTGCAGTAAGAAAGAAACCGCAGTTGTGGAAAGATCTTGGACCGACTTGAAGGGCAAGTGGGAATGGGTAAGCGGAGGGCAGGTCGATGAAGAAGATGCCCTTCGTATCGGCTGGGGCGAGGCGCTGACTGCGGTGAAATGGGCGGGCGAGATCCCGGAAGCGCCCTTCGAAATGGAACTTGAGGCGAAGCGGGTGAACGGCACGGATTTCTTTTGTGCAGTGACTTTTCCGGCAAGGGATGTCGACGAATGCGTCACGCTGGTGGTCGGTGGCTGGGGAGGTGGTTTAGTGGGGATTTCATCGATTGATGGAAAGGATGCTTCCGAGAACGAGACCAGATCGGTGCAAAGATTTGAGGAAGATGTCTGGTATCGGATCCGGCTGTTGCGGGAGGGTGAAAGGATCGCAGCTTGGATCGGCGATGAGAAGGTGGTGGATGTCGATACGACCGGAAAAGAACTCTCGCTCAGGGATGGGCCGATCACTGACTGCGCGCCCTTCGGCCTGGCTACGTGGCAGACAACGAGCCTGGTGAGAGGGGCGAGATGGCGGAGTGTCTCTGTGGAATGATATCATTTATTCCGAGAGGAATTGCGAAATGGCTTGAAATGATGCGAATTTGAATACATGGATTGCGCGGTCATTTTTTCACGAGTTATCATGTCGGTTTTCATCCATTCCTAATTATCCCCAAGCGGCAGGCCTTTCCGGCCAGCCTAGGTGATGTTTGCGCCCCTCCTCTTCATGGATGGCGCTTGTTTGTTAGATGAAATGTATCTGCCTGGAAGGAAGCAGTGATTCCTCCATATGATTTCCATGAGACCCGATATTGCGCGGGAAGTGATCGAGTGCATGCCGAATGGCCGCACCCTCTTCCATTATTCGAAGGACGACTATGCTTTTCTCTTGCTCCAGATGATGAGCAAGAGAGAGAACTGCATCCACAAGCTCCGCCAAACCAAGGCACGGAAGCTCTTGGAGAAGCCTGCCGTGAAGCCATTTCTGGCGGGTTGCGCCGACGGGATTCTTGGACCCCAGCGACTGCCTCAGCGCCAGCATTTGGTGGACGAAAAGTGTTATCGGCTTTCGCTTGATACGTGGGGCGGCGACCGGAAGCACTGGCACTGGACACAGGTTTCCAGGAAAGGCGCTAGCCTAGTCTTACAGATGAATCTCAATCGGTCCGAGGCTGAAAAGCTCAAGGGATGTTATGTTTCCGATGGCAACGATCCTTTCGAAAACTGCGCTCATCCCACGCGTAGTGGTGAGTTTCCGACCCTCGCTTGGGCAAGGTTGGATTTTGATTTGGAAACCGGTGAAGCACTCGTTGAGGAGCTGCAGACGGACCTTATCCGTGATCTTCAATGGTTCGCAGAGGCGGCCTACGAGGCAAGGAAGGTTGGCGAGAAATCGTTCGAAAGATGCCGAGTGAAATTCAATACCGCCAAGGTGATTTCGCTTTGGGAAAATGATTTCGCAGCTGAGCGAAAGCATTGGCAAGAGGCAATGCTGAGCGCGGCGATCTGGTTCCTCGTTTGCGAGATCGGGATGCGTTGTATCTACTATCACACGGATACGACGGGAAGTTTCCTGAAGCGGATCACCGGAACCAAGCCCCCGAAATCCCTCTACACGGAGCTTCCGAAGCGTTTTTGTTTTGATGAGACAGCCGAGGTGCCACAGCTTCTCGCAAATGAGAGGGACTGGAGCCGAAGGGTGAAAGCCTGCGAGGAACCTTTGCGATTTTTCAGGATGGCGGTGTAGGCAGGGCCTCGATTAAACGAGCGGGTTGATGTCTTCGTGGGTGACGCCTGCGGCAAGATATTCGAGCAAAGATTCCGCGGGGTATCGAAGATCGCGAAGGGTCGGCTTCCCGTGGCAGATGTCGGGATTGATCGTAATGCGCTGCAACAGATCGGAGCTGAGTTCTGTAGATTCCATGAGCTGGACGCAAGCTACGCTGGGATCAGATCTCAACGGACGGAAGTGGCGACCCAAGGTCACCACTACATGGCGGACTTGCACCAGGCGAGGGCCATCAAGCAATAGCCGGTGCCGTAGGGCTGATGATAGTCGTAGAGCGGGTAATCCCACCATGAGCCGTCCTTTTCCTGTTTCGAAATGATGAGAGCGGCGAGTCGCTCGGCGTAGGGTTTTTGTTCATCCGGGGGTAGCAGTCGGACGGATTCGGTAAAATAATAGATGCCGTAATAGTAGAAATAGCCGGAGATTTTAAAATGGATGTCGTGGGGGCGGGGGCGTTTCCGGGCGATGGAGAGCCAGCCTTCGCGGGCGAGGAATCGGTCAGCCCACTCGATGATGACTTCGTCGGTGATGCCTTCGCGGTCGAAGCCGCGCAGCGCGGCGTTGCATGCTTGGGAGCGGGCTAGGGAACCGGCTGGACGGTTGATATCGGCGCGCGGGCGCATCCGGTGGAGGTGCGAGTAAGCGTAAGATTTATCAGGAAATTGCTGGCGCTTGATCGAGTCGAGCGAGGTGTTGACGATCTTCTCGTTGAGTTTGATTCCGAGTTTCTCCCGGCCTTCCAGCATGGCCAGTAGCACGGTCGCGGAGCTGAACGAGGTGGTGATACCAGTGGGCCTTTGCGAAGTGAAGTCATCAAATACATCAAGGTATCCCCAGCCGCCGTTGATGTCTTCAAAGCGGTTTACGAGGTCGACTTGTTCCTGTCCGAGGGTTTTGTAGAGAGCTTTTTTTTCAGGGTCGGTTTCGCGGTCGTGGAGTCGAACGAGGGAACGAAGGCCGTAGGCGTGGCCCCAAATGTTATAGGTGGTGGTTTGGTCGGCGCGTCGGAGTTTCGGCAGATATTCCACGGACCACGCGGCGCATTTTGCGATAGCGGCGTTGGTCTCCGGGCGGGTGTCGCCGGAGTCAATCAGGCCGGATAAGGCGAGTCCGGTGGCTCCGGCCCGGTAGGCATCGTGGGCACCGGGCAAGGGCGCGTATATATTGATATCCTTGGTGCGGGTCGCGGAGCCCCAAGAGCCGTTCTTATTTTGGTCATCGACGAGGAAATCGACGCCGCGGCTGATGGTCGCGGTGATTGCCTCCGGGGTCGTGGGGGGAAGGTTTTTGACGACAGTTTCGTCTGCGTGGCCGATCGATGAGAAGCCGATGATACCCAAGCTTATGATCCCGAGTGGGATTGTATTTTGGATAAGGGATGGCATGATGACTGAATGATGGCATGGCGGATGAAATCCGCCGCCACGACCGCTACAGGGCGTGAATGCAAATCTTATATCTGGTGCAGAGGTTGGTGACTTTGTCCTTTTCGAGGACCAAGGTTTTTCCTGCTTCGATGCCAATGGCGATGATGCCGACTTCCGCGCAGGTTTCGATGGTCTCGGGGCCAACGACTGGGACGTCGAAGCGGAAGTCCTGGCCGGGTTTTGAGACCTTGACGAGGACTGCGTCCTTGTTGCGCCCGAGTTCGCCACCGCGGCGGATGCAGGCGTTGGTGCCCTCGAATGCTTCGACGGCGAGCACGGTCCCGTGGCGAACGACGACCGATTGGCCGATATCGAGGGCGGAGGTTTTTTTCGCGATATCGTAGCCGTATTCTAAATCCTCGAGGGTGCGGGCTTTGATCGGAGGGCCGGTGACGTGACCTCCGGATGGGAGGAAGTCGTCTAGAAATGTGGTGGCCGGAAGCAGGGTGATCCCGTCTTTCTCAAGTTCTCCGGCGATACCACCGAAGAGACTTTCGGCATTCCGTTTTTTGATTTTGGCGAGCATCATGAGGATGCGGAGGTCGGGACGGAGGTTGAAAAGATTCTGCGGCGAGATCTGGCCCATCATGACTGCTTCATTGACTCCTTCGCTAAGGAAAAATTTGATCAATTTCGAAAGTTGTCCAACGCGAACCCACCTGAAGGCTTCGACCTGTGACTCCAGATCCGGGCGGGTTTCGTCCTCAAACCCGACAACCACGAGGCGTGCGGATGGCTCTGCCTTGCGGGCGGCGCGGACGAAGGTTTCTGGATAAATACCGCTGCCTGCGATGATGCCGATGTTTCGCGGATTAGACATGCTGCAGTGGGGATGAATCGTAGAAAAGAAAGTAGCGGCTGTGGGAATCGAACCCACACTCACAAGGAACTCGATTTTGAGTCGAGCGCGTCTACCAATTCCGCCAAGCCGCCGTTACGTCTCTATATTCGTGAGACTAAAGGCTGGAGCAAGGTTTAAAATTCGAAATTCGAATCTGGAGGAAGAGATTCGCTCATCCCGGGGCGGAGTTTACACGGCCTAGCGGGGGGGCGGGGAAGCTACGCCGGGACAAATTTCAAACCGACCCCGTTGATGCAGTAACGTTTGTCGGTAGGGGTAGCGAAACCCTCGCCTTCGAAGACGTGGCCGAGGTGGCCCCCGCATATTGCGCAATTGACCTCGATACGGACCCCGCCACCGGACAGGTCTTTTTTGGTGGTTACGTTCTGGGCTTTTGCCGGATCGTAGAAAGAGGGCCAACCGCAATGTGAATCGAATTTTTGATTCGAGGAAAACAGCAGGGCACCGCAGCCAGCGCAGTGGTAGGCACCGTCGTTTTGTTGGTTGAACTCTTTATAGACCGCGCCATTTGGAGGTTCGGTTCCGGATTCGCGGAGGATGTGGTATTGCTCCGGAGTGAGGAGCTTTTTCCATTCCTCATTGGTCTTTACGACTTTCCCAGAGGGTTCCTCAGGCGTTTGATCAAGGGTTTCCATAGCTGGATTAGGCGAATTGTTCCTGGAGGACACCCTTGGCGTAGTCGCGGTTCATGCGGGCGATGTGATCGACGGAGATTTCCTTCGGGCAGGCGGCCTCGCACTCGTAATGGTTGGTGCAGTTTCCGAAGCCTTCATTGTCCATTTGGCGGACCATGGCGAGGGCTCGCTTCTGGCGCTCAGGCTGGCCTTGTGGCAGGTGTCCGAGATGGGAGACTTTGGCAGCTGTGAACAGCATCGCGGAGCCATTCGGGCAGGCGGCAACGCAGGCACCGCAGCCGATGCAGGCGGCGGCGTCAAAAGCGCTGTCGGCATCTTTTTTAGCGATCGCGACAGCGTTCGCGTCCACGGCCGAGCCGGTGCGGATGTCGATGTAACCGCCAGCGGAAATGATTCGGTCGAAGGCCGAGCGGTCGACGATGAGATCCTTGATGACGGGGAAAGAATTGGCGCGGAAGGGTTCGATCCAGAGGGTGTCCCCATCGCGGAATTTCCGCATGTGGACTTGGCAGGTTGTGATGCCTTTTTCCTTGGAATGGGGGACTCCGTTGATCGTTAGCGAGCATGAACCGCAAATGCCCTCACGGCAGTCGTGATCAAAATGGATGGGGTCGTCGCCTTGTTCGATGATGCGTCCGTTGACGATATCGAGCATTTCTAGGAACGATGCCTCCGGAGGGATGTTTTCCGCAGGATAGGTGTGGATGCTGCCTTTGGATCGTGGTCCGGTCTGGCGCCAGACTTTAAGAGTGAGATTCATTTCGGGGATTTGGCTGGGGTTGGCTTTACGGAGGTAAGGAAGATCAGGATCGCTTGGAGGGCAAGGAGAAGATGGAAAGGATTAATCCTTAGCGCTCCAGTTGAGGCCTTTTTCGGTGCGCCATTTGCGGTAGGCTTTGAACTGTTCCTTTTTAGAGAGCGCGCGGCGTTGCGTGTCCTCATTGAGAAATTCCTCGAACCGGGTGCCGGAGTGGGTTTCGACATCCTGTGACTCAGTGTCAGGCTCTTCCAGTTTCGAAGAGCGGCCATTTTTCGATAGCCTGTAGGATAAAGCGGTGAGCCGTCCGTTAATGCGAAGCAGGAGAAGGAAAATGGCCACCAAAGCAATAACCCCCACATAGCAGAGGATGGTGATGGAGAGTGGAAACTGGATTTGGACCGATTCTGGCATGAAGTATAGGAATGGATTAACGAACGGTGGAAACGACTTCGCCGTCAATGAGTTTGGTGCGGAGAACGGTTCCCGATTTGGCTTTTTCTGCAGAACGAATGATTTTCCCGTCTTCGCCCATGGTGATCGAGAACCCACGCTTGAATGCCGAAGCCGGACCGAGCGTTCGGATCAAGGTCTCGAACCGTTCTAGGCGAACTGAATGATCGGAGAGTCGGCGGCTGGCCAACTGTTCGAAAACACGGCGTAATGCGGTAACTTTCTCAAGCCGTCGCTCAAGGATTTTCCGGGGGTGCATCGCCCTAAGCCTGAGGCCAAGCTCACGATGCGTCTGTTGGTGCGCGCGAAAGGTTAACCCTGTTGATTGGATGAGCGAGTCCCGCAGAAGATCTAGGCGCTGGGCTGGCTCACGCAGAGAGCTGGTGACCGAGCGGGTGATCCGTTTCCTTGCGTTGGCTAGAATAGCGCGCAGTTCTGCCGCATCAGGCACGGCGAGTTCGGCGGCGGCGCTGGGGGTGGGCGCGCGCATGTCTGCCACGAAATCGGCGATGGTGAAGTCGATCTCGTGACCGACAGCTGAAATCACCGGAATCATCGAGGTGGCGATGGCTCGTGCGACGATTTCTTCGTTGAAATTCCAAAGGTCTTCCAGAGATCCACCGCCGCGCCCGACGATCAGCAGGTCACAGCGAGGGTAGCCATATTTTTCCGGCGAGTTAAGTTTATCGACGGCGTTGGCGATTTCCTTTTCGGCGCCCTTTCCTTGCACACGGACGGGAAATAGCACGGGCTGCACCCATGGTGCGCGGCGGCGGAGAATGTTTAGAATGTCTTGGATCGCCGCACCGGTTGGGGAGGTGACGATACCGATGGTGCGTGGAAATACCGGGAGTGTTTTCTTCCGTTCTTGATCGAATAGTCCCTCGGAGTGGAGTTTTCGTTTCAAGGCCTCAAAGCGTGCTTGGAGATCGCCCTGCCCCGATCGCTCCGCCTTTTCAACGATGACTTGGAGTTGTCCGCGGGCTTCATAAACCGTCGCCTCCGCGAAAATTCGGCTTTTTGCGCCGTCTTCGAGCGTCTCGGAGCCTTCCTTGCGGCGGGCGTTGAACATCGCGCATTGGATCTGGGAGCCTTCGTCTTTAAGCGAGAAATACCAATGCCCGCTGCCCTGTTTCTTGAGATTCGAGACCTCGCCTTCGATCCACAGCCTGCCGACTCCCGATTCCACGGCACGTTTCATTTTCCGCACGACCTGGGTCACGGAAAGCGCTTTAGTTTCCTTCTTCGGAATATCGGAGAAAAGGTCCACGCGGAGATCTTCCGATAGGAGTTGGTGCTTGGCGAGTGCTCAATTGTGAGCGAGTCGAAAATGCGTGACATTGACATCGGGCGGGCGGCCGGACATTTTCCCCTCCGTGAATACGATGACCATCCTTCTAGGAGCGACCTTTGCCATGCTGCTTGCAGCGGTGTTCCTATCTTTCCAAAATATGAACGACGGCGTGAAGAACGCTCCGCCCGATGAACTCGCCCGGCTCCGTGGCCAGATCGAGCAACTTCGTGTGGAGCAGGAGAGAACCCAGCTTGAAAGACAGCTTCAGGATGTGCGCTTGAATCCTGTCCCAGAAGTTTCCTCGCCTTCTGATATCCAGATGATGAAAGACCAACTCGCAGCCAAAGAGGCCGAGATCGCCGAACTTGCGGCCGAAAAAAGCGAAGCCGAAAAAAAGGCGGCAACGTATCGTGACGAGGCCGGCATGGTCGGTCAGCGGGAGTTGGAAAAGAAAGATGACGAACTCCGGCGCGCCCGCCTAATCGGCAGTGCGCTATTGATCGGTCGGGTTACGGAATACGTCAACAATCCGGAGTTTGGAAACTTCGCGACCATCGAAGTCGTGCTGCCGGAGCACGTTCAGGTCGACACCATTCTCGCGATTCGCCGAAACACCGGAATCTTGGGTAGAGTAAAAATCACCAGTGTCACTGCCGAAGGAGCGATCGGAAGTCCGATGCCGGGCTTCGGACCGGTCGTGCCTGAGCCCGGCGATGACTTGATCATTCCTCAGCAATACTAAGCTAAGACCTGTTAGCCTCGCGGGTGAAATTTTCGGTGGATATCTTTCAGTCCTTTCGAACTCACGTGGGTGTAGATCTGGGTGGTTGAAATATCCGCATGTCCGAGAAGTTCTTGGATCACACGCAGATCCGCTCCGCCTTCAAGCAGGTGGGTGGCGAATGAATGCCGAAGCAAGTGCGGATACATCCGGGTCTCGATCCCAGCGAGCCTCGCCCGGTTCTTGACGATCTGACGGACCCTTTCGGGCGTCAGTTGCGCTCCGCGGATCCCTAGGAAAATTTGGGATGAAGTCTTTGGTTTTGCCAGTTTAGGACGCTCGTTGGAAAGGTAGTCCGCGATCGCTTGCAGGGCATCACTACCAATCCGGACCAATCTCGTTTTGTTACCTTTTCCCGTCACTCTTAGGAATCCTTCATCTTGATCGAGCCACTCGAGTCGAGCCGCACAGAGCTCAGCGAGTCGCAGGCCGGAGGAGTAGAAAAGTTCGAGAATCGCCCTGTCCCTCTTACCCAGGTGGACATCTATGGGGATGCTCTCAAGCATCTGCCGGATGACTTCGGCGGACAGAGTGGAAGGTAGTTTTTGATCTGGCTTTGCCGCAACGATGGGCTCGGCGGGATCCATCTCCAGGACCCCGATCGCCGCGAGCCAGCGAAAAAAAATCTTGAGGTGCACGGTCACCAGTCGCCGTGAGGAAGGCCCGATCCCGTCTGCTTTTCTTTGGCTGAGGAACTCCGCCAGCTCATCGGTTCCCACCTCAATAAGCGCGAGATCTTTCGTCGTGAGCCATTTGGAAAAGCTGTCGAGGGTCTGTCCTACGGAAAGCTGGTAGGCAGAAGAAAGCCCCCGCTCGATGGCGAGAAACCTGATGAAGTCATCGATTCTATCCTGCATTACCAATCTTTCCTCTCTTGATACGATCTTTAGTATTACGATGGGAGTTTATTTTTCAGAATCCTCAAGCGTCGTGCTCCGGCATGCGATTCCCACCGTTGGCTCTCGCGATGCGACCGTGATCGCAGTGCATGTTGTTGATAAAAGCAGCGAGCATTATCGGGAAACGAGCGGCGTGAAGGGCCCGGGATTCGAGATTCTAAAATCTCAGGCAGACGATCAATTCGCCGAACTTCTCTCAGGGAAAGCGAACGGGGTTCACGTCGAATTCATCGTAAAGAGCGGCAAACCAGCCGAGGAACTGGGCCGTATCGCGAAGGATATGGAGGCTTCATTGATGGTCGGTTCTGCCAATGATCTCACGAAGAAGAGGCTTGGATTGATTGCGTCGAGATGTGTTAGAACCGCACCGTGAGACGTGCTGACCTTACCTGACTGGCAGGGTGGGCCTTTCAGGAAAATCGTGGTATGCACTGACTTCTCTAAAACTGCGGATCGTGCGATCGACTGTGCTGCTTCTGTGGCCAGGCAAGACGGTGCCGCACTCGAGATTTTTACGGTTACTTATCCCCCGGAGCTCGATAGCTGGGGTGCGGTTTTGGAACACGCGGCGGATTCACCGACGACTTACGAGGAAGTATGCAGAGCTGCGATTTTTAAAAAAATGGAGCAATGCCGGGAGCTCCACCAAGCTGCTCTTGATGGAGTCAAGCATGTGTCTGCAATTTTGGAATCCCAGATGCCATCGGTCAAAATTACCGAATGCGTCCTTAGCAGTCACTCGGATCTCGTTGTGATTGGAACTCATGACCACTCGGCCATCGCAAGTCACTTCATGGGAACCAACGCCGAACGGTTGATCCAGGACGCACCGGTTTCTGTATTCGCAGTTAGGTGCCTTGTGGAGTGATGAAATGGCTTCGGGTTGCCCGTCTAATCGGTGTTATCCTCTATCGGCTTGCCAACCGGTTCTCGATAGGGAAAACCGAGGCGACGACAATGTGCCCGAAACCGAGCCATTCGGATCCATAAGCGATGATTACACTGATAATGAGACCGAAGATTACAAACTCGATGGCCAGTGGAATTTCGAGATTGGTGGCTTCAGATTGGCGGTGATGTTTTAGCAATCGCGCGCCGGTGTGGAGCTCGAATTTCACCAAGGGAGGTCCGGTTTTTGGGGTCCATAGGTCCCTGGAATGCCCGTAGACATACGTAAAATCGCAGATTACAAAATTACGTGTGGCTGCGATTGTGATTAGTTCCACGGAAGCTGCTCGGCATTTGGGCGATTATCTGGCGCGGGTGAAGCACAAGGGGGAGCGTTTTATCCTGACGAAAAACGACCAGCCGGTTGCTGAACTGTCCCCGGCGGTGGGATCTCGGCGGGCAACGTGGGGGGAGCTGAAAGCGGCGTTGGTAGCCGGTTCGGGTGATCCAACTTTTGCGGATGATCTGGAACGAATCAACAATGCGGATCAGCTTGCGACAAATCCATGGGATTGATCCTTGATACATCTGCGGTCATTACCTTGGATCGAGCGTCCGCCGCTGGCCGGGAAATGGAAATCGGCGAAAATGAAGAGATGGTCATCCCCGCGATTGTTTGGGCGGAGGCGCTGACGGGAGTACGCCGCGCGGATTCCGCGATGAGGGCGGCGAAACGAATGTCCTTTTTGGAAAAGATCAGGCGGCTGGCCGGGGTGGAACCGTTCACGGAAGGAATCGCAGAACATTACGCGGATATCTTCACAGAGTTATCTGCGGAGGGGCTGATAATTCCGCAGAACGATATTTCCGTGGCGGCCACGGCGAGGAGTCTTGGTTTCGGGGTGCTGGTGGGGCCGAAAGACGAGGCGCATTACAGGAAGGTGAAAGGGTTGGATGTGAGGCTATTGGAGTAATTAAGTTTCAACCGATGCGGGCTCAGTGGCCCGTCACAACGTAGTGATGGTAGAAATAGACCTCCCAGATCAGGAATCCGAACTTGGTTCTGAGCGACCTGTAGCGTGACGTCGGCGTGTGCTATGTAACTGCCAGTATCCCAAGATCGCCCGCCATTACCGAAGCGCGTTTCAGGTGCAATGGATCGCTCACGATGATTTATTTTGGGCCGGATTAGATTTCTTCCGGAACCCTATGAGGATTTCAGTGATCGTGCCGATGGCGATGCCGGTGATGTAACAGAGCAGATCGGATTTTAGGAAGCCGGCACCGAGTAGTAACTTTCCGGGCAAGGTGCTACGAACGTTGTTGATCCACGGGGCTTGGTAGAGTTGGCTGAATTCGACGGAAAAAGATATCGCGATTGCAGCGCCGGCGAGCGTCAGGGTGGGGGTTCTGGCGAAGCTGAAACCCAGAACCAGAAAGACGGTGAGCGCCCAGAGGGTGTCTCCGGCGTAGGTGGCGAGAAAGGGGTGGAGGTAGGAGGCTGCGCCGGAGCGAGATAAGAGCCCGGCGGCGATCACGGTCAGGATGGCGAGTGCGTAGAGTGGACGGTGGCGTTGCATGGAATAGGTTTGGATGATAATTCGGAATTCTTGAAAATGTTGCAATGCAGACCTTCCCTGAAGGATCTTAAGAACATCCGAAAGGCCGATCTCGACCAAATTGATTAATGGCGAGGTATTGCAGATGATCAGGCGCTCTTGATCCATTCTTCAAGGTTGTCCCGTTCGATTTCGTAGTCCGACACTTCGAGTGGCTGGGCGACCCCATGCTCGCCAAGCCAATGTTGGAACTCCGCTTTGCCCAAGCCAGCCAGTTTGCAAGCCGCTGCATCGCCGATCACCGCCTCGGTAAGTAGCGCGGCCGCCAAGCGCCGACGCAGCTCGGATTCCAACTGCGCCTTGGGAATCTTGACGGAAGCCAAAACCTCTTCGGGGATCTCCAGCATCATGGTTTTCATGTCGTCATTATAATCGGATCTCCGAATGCACGCGAAACGTTTCTTGGCCTGCAACGCTCTTCCCCCCGCTTCTGAAACAGCACCTCTGTTCCGGCAAGGTCAGGTCCGTGGGAACCGTAGCTAGCGCATCCACATCAGCGCGACCGTAGCAGCCGCTTCTCGCGGCAGGCGGTGAAAGCCCCGCCTCGGGGTAAACCGTAGCTGGCGCATCCTACGCCAGGCTTTAGGGAGGAATCCTGCCTTCCATTCCTTTCCAAACAAATCCCCAAGCACCACACCCGCTTTGGGGCGAAAACTGAAATGCAAATCCGTTCGCGTGCCGGGTTCTCTGAAGCGGGAGAAAGGTGCGAAAAAGAAGAATCAGGCCATTGCCTGAAGTCTCCCAACGGATGCTCTTTCGATGCCACTGGATTCCGAAAATGTTGCAATGCAGCACCTGACCCGAAACAGACCCAAAACAGTCCGCGGGCCGATGAGATTCTAAGACTCTGCGCCTCCTGAACTGCGGGCGCGATCATCGCGGAACTGGGAGCTGGGGGCCTGCCGGACTTGGAAGTTTTCCAGAGGTAGGATTTTTTTCATTCCAGCTCCTCATTTTAGAGTGGTTGTTGTTACGCGAAAATTCCCTTCACCAGCTCACCATGCACATCCGTTAGACGGAAATTACGGCCCTGGAAGCGATAGGTCAGCCGCGTGTGATCGAGACCTATCAAATGCAGTGCGGTAGCGTTGAGATCGTGGATGTGGACGGGATCCTTGAGGATGTTGTAGCTGAAATCATCGGTCTCGCCGTAGACATGGCCGCGTTTGATACCCGCGCCGGCCATCCAGATGCTGAAACAACGCGGATGATGATCGCGACCGTAGTTGTCCGCCGTGAGTTTCCCTTGGGAAAAGACCGTACGTCCGAATTCGCCGCCCCAGATCACCAGGGTGTCTTCGAGCAGACCGCGTTGTTTTAATTCGGTCAGCAAGGCGGCACTCGGTTGGTCGGTATCGTAACACTGGTTTTTGATGTCACGTGGCAGGTTGTCGTGCTGGTCCCAACCGCGGTGATAGAGCTGGATGAAACGCGTGCCGCGCTCGGCGAGGCGGCGAGCGAGAATGCAGTTCGCCGCATAGCTTCCCGGCTTGCGCGATTCCGGACCATAGCTCTCGAACACAGACTCAGGCTCATCTGTTAGATCGGAGAGCTCGGGCACGCTGGCCTGCATGCGGAAGGCCATTTCAAATTGATCGATGCGGTTCTGAATTTCTGGATTCTGATACTCTTCCAGTGTGGAACGATTCAAGGCGCCGAGATCATCAAGCATCGCACGGCGGCGCGCGGTGGTGATCCCGGGTGGATTGGTGAGATAGAGCACCGGATCCTTGGTGGGAGTGAAGCGCACACCTTGGTATTTGGCAGGCATAAAACCGGAACCCCACATGCGTTCGTGCAGCGGCTGCGCATTGCCTTTGCCGGTGGGTCGGGAAACGAGGGCGACAAAGGTCGGTAGATTGTCATTCATCGATCCGAGACCATAGGAAACCCAGGAGCCTAAGGAGGGACGACCAGCGACCTGGTTCCCGGTCTGCAGCAGGGTCATCGCTGGATCGTGATTGATGGCATCGGTGTGCATCGAGCGGATCACACAGATTTCATCGGCGAGTTTGGCGGTGTGGGGCAGCAGTTCGCTCATCCACATGCCGCTTTGGCCGTGCTGGGAAAATTGATAGACCGATGGTGCGATCGGGAGCCGCACCTGCCCCGAGGTGAAGCCTGTCAGTCGCTGCTCGCCGCGCACGGAGGAGGGTATGTCCTTATCGAACATCGACGCCAGGCCAGGCTTGTAATCAAAGGTCTCCAACTGCGATGGCGCGCCCGCCTGGGTCAGCCAGATGACGCGTTTCGCCTTCGGCGCGAAGTGCGGCGCGGTGAATGACTCTGCGGCGAACAGGCGGGGATTGAGCAATGAAGCGAGTGCCGCCGAGCCGATGCCCATGGCGCTGCGACTGAGAAACTGTCGCCGGGTGGCGTGGCGTGGATCGAAGGGGTGCATGATGTTCAGGGTTTGGTTACGGTTTCGTCCATGCAGAGAATGGTGCTGGCAACGGTGGTCAGCGCCGCCAATTCGGCACTATCAAGCCGCACGTCGGCAGGCTTGGCACCTACACCGAGCAGCGCCTTGGCGGCGGCGGGATCGTTTTGAAAATCCGTGAGAGAGCGCTGATAGGCACGTTCGAGAATCACCAGTTCCTCAGGCTTTGGCGCACGGATGAGGACGCTGCGGAATCCGAATGTCAGGCGGGCGGTGGAATCAGCGGAGGAATGCATCATGCGCTCGGCGAGGAAACGGGCGGACTCGATGTAGGTTTCATCATTCATCAGATTGAGTGCCTGCAGCGGCGTGTTGCTGTGGGCACGCTGCAAACTGCAAACCTCGCGGAACGGAGTGCCGAAGAGCAACATTGCAGGATGTGGCACCGAACGCTTCCAATACGTGTAGAGGCTGCGGCGGTAAAGGTCGTCTCCCTTGCTTGGGACGTAGGTATTGACGCCGCCAACTGCTGTCACTTGCTCATACAAGCCCGGCGGATGATAGGGCCTCACTGATGGACCACCCTGCTGATTCACTAACAATCCACTGACCGCGAGCGCCTGATCGCGGATAAACTCGCCCATCAGACGATTGCGGCCACTACGCGCGAGAAGCCGATTCTCAGGATCGATTTCCAACAACTGCGGTGTGAAGCGCGAGTGCTGTCGGTAGGCGGCGCTGGTGACTAGCATTTTCATCAACCGCTTCACATCCCAACCGTGGCCGATGAAATCAAGCGCTAACCAATCGAGCAACTCGGGATGCGAGGGAGCCTCCCCCTGCGCGCCGAAATCCTCGCTGGTTTTCACGAGTCCATAGCCGTATACCTGTTGCCAATAGCGGTTCACCGCCACCCGCGCGGTCAGCGGATTGCGCGGATCAACGAGCCATTTCGCGAGGCCGAGACGGTTGCGCGGCTGATCGTCCGCCATCGCTGGCAAAACTTCCGGCGTGTCCCGCTCGACCTTTTCGCCGGGCGAATCGAAGGCACCACGCAACAAGATGAAGGTGGGACGTATGTCTTTATTTTCCTCCATCACCAAGGTCGTGGGAATGTCCAGCTCCGTATCGCTGATTTGCTTTTTCAAGGCCGCCACTTGTTTCGCATCTTTTGCGCCCTCAGCCTCTAACAGCTTTGCCTGAAGTTGCCGGATGTTCGCCTCGATCTTCGGCACAGGCAGCTTGAGTTGCGGCGGACTGTTTACTTTGATTGATGCTGTGTAGTTTCCATCACCGCGTTCGGGGACGTTGTTGAAAAACGCTTTCAATGAATAAAAATCGCGCGCGCTCAGAGGATCGTATTTGTGATCATGACAGCGACAGCAGTTCATGGTGAGTGCCAACCAGACGGAGGCAGTTGTTTCCGCGCGATCCGCCGCATACTCGGCGAGGAATTCCTCGGGATCGATGGCACCTTCCTCGTTCAACATGCTATTGCGATTGAAGCCGGTGGCGATGCGTTGCTCCATCGTCGGATTCGGCAACAGGTCGCCCGCGAGTTGTTCGATGGTGAACTGATCAAACGACAGATTGCGATTGAAGGCATCGATCACCCAATCGCGCCAGCGCCAGATCTCGCGATCTCGATCGACCTGATAGCCATTGGTATCGGCATAGCGCGCCGCATCCAGCCAGTCCACCGCCATGCGCTCGCCGTAGCGAGGCGATGCCAATAAACGATCCACCACTTTTTCGTAGGCATCTGCGGAGGTATCTGCGAGAAAGGCATCGACCTCCTGCAAAGTCGGCGGTAGGCCGGTGAGGTCGAGCGTCACGCGGCGGATTAAGATTTCTTTACTCGCTTCCGCAGCAGGCCGAAGCTGTTTCGACTCCAGTGTCGCAAGCACGAAGGAATCTAGCGAATTGCGCGGCCAATCCGCTTGTTTCACCGCTGGAATTGCCACCACGGCAGGCGGCACGAAGGACCAATGCGGTTCATACTCCGCCCCCTGCTCGATCCATAGTCGCAGCTTTTCTTTCTGCGCCGCCGTTAGCGTTTTGTGCGACTCCGGCTTTGGCATCACTTCATCCTCGTCGATCGAGAAAATCCGCCGCACCACTTCGCTGTTCTTGGCATCGCCGGGTACAATCGCAAATTCACCCGATTTCCCAGCCTTCAGTGCCAAGTCACGCACATCCAGCCGCAGCTCACCCTTGACTTCGTTTTTGTCCGGCCCGTGGCAGGCATAGCAATTCTCCGAAAGGATGGGGCGAATATCGCGATTGTAGCGCAGTGGTTCCGCCGCCCGCGCGGGAACAAAAAATAGCACGGACGTCAGTGCGAGCAGCAAGGAGGTAAAGAGTATTCCGTGTTTCATTTTTCTGGTTAAGCCCGTTCCAAGACTAAAACCCAATCCTGCGGGGAGGGCACGCTATATTCTTAAACGTAACCACGGGTGCCGATTTATCAGTCACAACGAGATCAGGAAAATCAGCTAAACTGTTACGGACTGTCCCTGTGAGTTATGAGACTGCGGGACTGTCCCAGTGAGTTAAATGGCTGGTTGTTCTTTGTTAGACTCTTTCATTCTCATTTCCAAGCCGGTTTGTCCCGGCGCTTTCACTGACCCCATTTCCCGGGGATTTCTGTCAATTTTTGCACCCCGACCCCATTTTCTACCCGTGGGAAAGCGCATACTGGACTGGTCGCTATTGAACCAGGCCTTGGCCTTTACTGTAGGCATAAAGCCGCGGCCACGAGCCCGAGTCAAACGCTGGTTATCACGATAGAGTGAGGCGATGGAGTCGATGCCGTCCGGTAGGGGAGCTGACCAGAGATTGTTGTTTTCCTGGCTCCAGCCGGTGACGGCTACCCCTGCACTGAAGACTGGTTTTTCGCCAGGGGCGGCGGTGTAGGTGATGGTCTGTCCTGCACTCGCACTGTCGGCCAGCGTGAAAACAATCGTTTCTTTAAGGTGATAGGCGCCGCCATGGATTGACACCAGGATGTCCCGCTCCATGCCGGAGGTGATCAAGTTTCTCACCGCGTCACGCGCGCGGGTCACGGTGGCAAATGGCTTATCCAAGGTCCCGGGCGCTTTGTCGTTCCCATTTGGTGAAATATGAAAATCAGCCTTTCGGGACTCTGACGCCGCCCCGAGCAATGTGCTTCCACTCATACAAACGATGGCAATAATCAAGGATAGTTTATGTGATACTGAGCGTAGGATATTCATTTGAGTGGCAGATTCAAAAAGGATCGCGAAAAATTTAATTCTTTGGCGATTGGATTGATTAGAGTATCGCCCGATGGGCGAGCGGTGATTTGGTGTGGAAATTGTAATAGGTGCTACATTTAAACAATTTCCAAATTTTGTTGCGATGCAGCTCCTGACCCGAAACAATACACCTCCCGACTCGAAACAAAGCTCTCGCCCCAGATTCTGGATGCATGTGCGTGCTAGGAGAGCGCACGGAGCGGCGTTTCTCCTGACCCCTGCTTCCTAGTCTCTTCACCTCAACCGCCCCACCGTCCCGCCCGGCACGTAGTTGGCCTTGGATAAGACCTGCCGCCGGTCGTCCTTCCCCCGGCTGATACTCGCCGCCCAGCCAACGACGCTGCGCCCCCACGGCGTGCTGTTCCAGTCAATGTGGGCGATGCTCGGATCCTGCCAGGCGAAGTTCGGGTCCGGATCCGCGCAGATCAGGGAAACCTCCTGCGGCACCCGGATGCGGTGCTTGGAGAGGAACTGCCGGACGGCGAAGAACAAAACCGACTCCTGGATGATCAGGGCGCTGGGCGGGGTCACCCGGAACATCGCATCCAGGTGCCACGGCGGATTTTTGCAAACCACCAATCTTTTGAGTGTCAGGCTCTAGAGCGAAATCGCTGGACATTTCCCGCCCGTCCCGGCAGAACGGGGCATGGCCAACTCCCGCTTCCGCATTCCCGTCGTCT